>Ga0315900_10001011_pt1 | contig 45349 bp, 28 predicted proteins | sample LakEriMetagenome_FD_203521 | JGI IMG/M metagenome (GOLD analysis project Ga0315900, IMG submission 203521) | Freshwater fungal communities from buoy surface, Lake Erie, Ohio, United States - Buoy 12 MA114 | ecosystem: Environmental > Aquatic > Freshwater > Lake > Lake biofilm | place: USA: Lake... | reverse complement strand
GTTACGATTGGTTCAAAACAAGGGAGAGCTTAAACCTGGTGGGAGCTATCGCTTTCAAGTGGGTGAAAAATCGCATCTTGTTCGCTCGGTTGTCTTAGGACCTTGGCGTTCCAGCGACTTTGATCGATTTGAATTCTGCAGTACTTTCGAAGTCGAAGGACTGCCAAACCCCAACGTCACTTACGGCTTAGGGGTTCCATTGGTTGCTGTGCGCAAACGATCTGATAACGCTACAGGGGATGAAAAATTTTATCCCAATGGACTCAGCTTCGCAGTCACAGCATTACTACGTGTCGTCGATGAAGAAGCTTCCCCTCACGCCGATTCGGCACATCGCCATACGTGTATTCTTGAGTTCCATGATCCGCTGACAGCATCGGACATCAGCATGGCCAATCGCTTGGTCCCATTGCAGGTCGACCTGGCAACACCCTTAGCTTACTTTCTCAATAGCCCACAATTCCAAGAACAGTCTAACTCCACACTCGGATTCCTCTATCCGAATCAATCGCAGAACCGGCGCGGCATCTATATGTTAGAGCCCTTTGATAAAAACCGCATTCCTGTCCTCATGGTCCATGGTCTTATGTCCAGTCCAGTAACTTGGATGCCCATGTTCAATGACCTACGCAGCTTTCCTGAACTGCGCAAGAATTACCAGTTCTGGTTTTATCAATACCCTTCTGGCCAACCCTTCTGGGCAAGCGCTGATCAACTCCGTTCTGATCTTACCGACCTGCGAATGCAATTTGATCCAGAACAGCAAATGCCTGCCTTGGATCAAATGGTATTGGTCGGCCATAGCATGGGGGGTTTAGTCAGTCGCATGCAAACGATTCAAAGCGGCGATGAGTTTTGGCGTATTCTCAGCGAACATCCGTTTGAAGATCTCAAAGCGGATACGGCAGCGAAAAAACAACTCGAACAGATGCTTTTCTTTGAACCCAATCGTTCGATCCAGCGCGTTATAACAATCGGCACGCCACACCAAGGAAGCAGCTATGCGAATGACTACACACGCTGGCTAGGTAGAAAATTCATCGAACTGCCCACTGCTATGGTGGATGCTGGACATGCACTCGTTCGACAAAACCCAGATTTCTTTCGAGACACAGATCTACTGACTACCCAAACGGCTATCGATTCGCTCAGTCCTTCATCACCGATTTTTCATGCGATGGAGCGAGCTCCTAAAGCACCATGGACAAAGTACCACAACATTGTTGGCACAATACCAAAACAGGGAATCTATGGACGTATCTCAGCCGGCAGCGACGGCGTTGTTGAATTAGCAAGTGCCAAGATGAAAGCCGCCGAAAGTGAAATCGTGATCGAAGCGGAACACCAAACGATACATCGTACCCCGAGAGCCATTCTTGAAGTACGCCGAATCCTCAAAGAACATCTCGATTCGATTCGAGGAGAAACACGCTACGCCGCTCGCGACGGAAGTAGCGAAGCGACTAACCCCAAAATATCCTCAGCCTCAGATGCAACTCTATCTGGCACAAGAAAAATAACAAGCACCAAAACCGAGCAGGATTCTAAAGACCACTCGCCGCCTGCTCCATCAAGCGGCGTTACAACAACATCATCAACATTGCAAAGATAACTACTTAACCAACGCGACTGCTCAAGGTACCGCCAAGGCCCAACATCGACTCACCACCTGGGTTTTTATCCACCATAGGAATGCGAGCGGAAAGCACGTAGGAACTGAGAGGCCCGGACGCGGAATCAATAGACTCCTTGTTTGCAAGCGCTTGCAAGTTCTTGGTGATGCGGGAAGTTGGTAGCTTTTCCACTTGTGGCTTTTTAGATTCAATTTGAGTTGCAACTGGTATTTCCGTTTCAAGCAACTCAGAGCGAACCACTCGTACTCCCTTAGGAGCCTCGATTCCAATCCGCACACTATTGCCCTTCACCCGCACAACCGTGATCACTACATCATCACCGATTTGAATCGTTTCGTCCGTCTTGCGTGTTAAAATCAACATGTGACAATCCTTTTTCGTTTGAAAAACCGTTACCATCCTGGCCAACAGCTGGGCATTCGCTCCAATCCGTTGGTAAACGCGATGAACCCCATCGCACTTGTATCTTCATCGTTGCAAGGAGTGTGCCAAAGTCGTTGCTTGGATCACATCCCTATCGTTTTCACCATCAATTACGCTGGATTTTGCAAAAAGTTGCTAAAAATCTTTAAGTGCTTCCCAATTGATGACTGTTTGAATTTGCTAGCAGCTGTCGAAATTGCAAATCGATGCGTCTTCTTACAAAAGAGACCTTTACTCTCCTTACATTCGATGCAATCCGATCACTTTTCGTAAACCTTCCAGTCAACGCTTTGAATGACCTAAACTTGTCGCCTCTAGTTCATCGATTGATAAGAAACACGGTGTTCTGCCAGCAATGGTTTCCGCTGTTTCGAGGGCTTCATGGGTCTACCTGCTGAATTTCAGCCGCTACTTTTTGTTGCTGGTATCGCGATCGCCAGTTGGTTTCTGATGCGGCAAATTGGTCGCCAACAGGAAACCTACCGCAAGGAATCGCGTCGCTTTCGAAGTGACGCGACCTCGAGCATTCCCGCTTCCCCCGCTCCCAATTCCGGTGTGTTTCTCAATCATGCACCCGACGAAATCACACGCTGGAGCGTCGAACTACTTGATCAAGTTCGCAGCTGGGAGGGTGAACTACAAACGAAAGCGGCCGTGCTGCAATCCTTGGTTCAGATGGCCCGCGAGGAATCCGAACGCCTAGAGGCTCGAATCGAACAACTACGAACGCTAGAGTCTCCACACGATCCGCTCAGTATCCCAGCCGCTGGAGAGCTTCCTAGCGGTGAACTTGCGGCTAGCAAGAGGGAAGACGATTCGGCAAATGAAATTATTGATCACTCTTTGCTGCTGCGAACTCATCAGCTTTCCGATCAAGGCTTTTCGATGGCTGAAATCGCACAGCGCATCGGCTGCAGTGTTGCCGATACAGAGTTTCTTTTGAGTCTACAAAAATGGGAAAAGAGCCCCTCTCTTTAAAGACCTAACTCCCCCCCATTTTTCTTCGTGCTCGTGCTCGTGCTCGTGCTCGTGCTCGTGCTCGTGCTCCGTGCTCCGTGCTCCGTGCTCCGTGCTCCGTGCTCCGTGCTCCGTGCTCCGTGCTCAGCGCAGCGGTGCTTGTGCTCGAACAGGGTGGGAGGGGAAAAGGGTGTTGCCAGTATTGAACGGTCAAAGCAATGGAGCACCGAGCGATCGGCGAACTGGATCTGCGCCCGAAGGGACTATCAACCGATCATGGGGGGCTCGGTTTGCTGCCAGTTTTTATTGATCGAAGGATCGAGGGGGGCGGCTCCCGCAATTCTAGCGCCGCTGCGCACGAGCACGATTTCACCTTTGAATTCGCCCCCCTTTTAAAGCTCAATAGCGGGCATCTATAAATTGGTTCACTAAAAAAATGGGGTTGATATCGCGATCCATCAATAAGTTGGCACAATGCGTACAACTTATTCGCTAATCTTATAAGTAACTTCTGAAACACTTTTATTTCGTAAGTATTATTGTCTAGATCGTTACGGAACTGTTATGCCCGCACGAAACCTGACAGAACTTTACGAGCTCTTTGATCAGCTCGCGGGTATGACTGCGGAGGAACGCCAGAAGAGGATGGTTGAATTAAAAAGCCAAAATCATCCACTTATCGATCAGCTCGAGGGATTGATGCTGTTTCACCAGCAAGCTGAAATAGACGATACCATTCCAAGCGGCTTCTCGGAAAAACTTCCAGTTCTGCAGTGGCTCAAGTCGACGACATCTTCCTCTTACGCTATTTCCAACGCCCAGGACCTTCGACAACTTGTCGGTTTGTTTCAATGGGATCCATCGCAGCGTCACTTCACTGCGGGCGGCTATCGAATCGGTAAGTGCCTATCCTTCAACACATTCTCGGCTACCTACTTTGCCGAAGATCGCTCTCTCGGTCGCCATGCCGCTTTACTGCTTACCTATCCACGTTGGGCGCAGGATGCATCCAATCGTAAAGCGTTTCTGGACGCAACCAAACATATCTCATCACTCTTTCATCCGAATGTAGCCGCGATTCTCGGTCTGGTCGATCAAGCAGGTCTACTAGGTATCGCTCGCCAATGGATACCTGGTATCAATCTGGAAAGCTGGCTTAAATCAGAGCGCGATCTTGAGCCGCAACAAGTCGCCTTGATTATTCAGCGTATTGCAGAGGGACTCTCTGCAATCCACGCTTCCGGTGTATTGCATGGTGATCTCAAGCCAGCCAATATCATCATGCGTCATAGTACTGTCGATCCTGTTATTATCGATTTTGGTTCAGCATTCTTGCTCTCCAGTAATCAAAATCCTCCTGGCTCTTGGCGCGGAGGCACTCCAGGGTATATCGCTCCGGAGATCTTGCAACAGCAATCATACGACCATCGGCTCGACTTTTTCAGCCTCGGCATGATAATGCAAAATCTTATTGATTCATGCCACCGCACGGATGACCAGGATTCACTTGAGAAACTTAAAATTCTCGCCAACGAGTTAACATCTACGGATCCAGCAGATCGACCGAGTTCGAGTCATGAGATTATCGAACAGTTGACACAGCTAAGTGGATCGGCAATTGTTTCTTTCGGCCATCCGCGTTTACACTGGAACGAATCACTCAATAACCCCTTGCGCCGCTGGACGCGTCGCGCAGCACTTGCTTCCGCCATCTCGATCGTTCCTTTCGTGTTAGGGCGATCGGCGAGTAGCTGGATGGATAATGCGATACGCCCTACAGCGATATTCGTCCCCGGTAAAACAGCCGATCTAAGAGAACTCATCCGTTTTCCCATTCAGCAATCAGCTACCGAATTCATTCATTCAACAGACCCCATTGCCACCAACATTCGGCAAAAGAGTTTCCTAAATGAAATCACTGATGGAGGATATTGGCAACTTGCTCAGCCCCATCAAAAAGCTGTGTTACTATCAGGCACTTACCAGCTTCCCGAGCAACCGATAAGCCATAACTGGATGACTGTTCTAGCCTACTTCGATACAACTCCTGCAAATGCTACTTGTGAACTTTGGGTTCAAAACCTAACAACTAAAAGTGGTTGGCAGAGAGTCGCGTCACGCAGCAATTACTTTGGCGGCCCGATCGTAAGAGCCCTAGAAGGAGCGATCGATAACGATTTGCTAATTCCTAAGAGCGAACTTCGTTTTCAAATCGTCCTTAAGGTCAAATATTCCGAAGACCATCAAGATTATCCATCTGTAGCTATTCGCGCTAATAATGTTGTATCAGATATTGGCGAAGTGATTTTTCTGCATCTTTGGTACAAGGAATCGCCTCTATGATCTCACCGCGATTCTTGGAAAAGACCGTGAAACGTTCGATTTATTTTCTGCCGCTGCTATTAGCGATTATTCTTTTCGGTTTTCTCGGCTACCTTTCCAATCGTACAAAGGGTTTCGTTTCAAAAATCACCTTTACATCACCACCGACTCGCAAAGCGGATCGCATACTCGAAGTGAATTTATGGGGCGACCCTTCCTCATTTATTTATCAGCAAGACAAAATCGCTCTGATCAACGAGAAAAACCCTAATCCTGTCCGATTCATTAAATTCTTCTGCCCACGTAGTCCGTATGAGAAGTCGACTCTCACCTTAAGATTCAAACTAGAAAAAAACACACGTTGCGATCACGCCTTTCTCCAGCTTTCCTCTGCGGCGCTTTACAGCTTTGATCCTTATGCCAAGATTCGAGTTGCAATAGCCTCTGAAAAAACGAGAGGTGAATTCGTCGAGTTAGCCGAGTTGAGCAAAAACACCGAAGAGAATCTTATTCCCGAGCCGTTTGATGTTACTGGGTATGTGCGTGACTCGGGCGTACTAGATATACGACTAACCGCCGTTGCCAGCAAACTTCTTTATCACCCCACTCCAAATGATCCAATAGGATTTGCCGGCGCGCAACTTCTCCGGCAAGCACGCAACGAATACTCCGCTGCCACGCTGAAACTCTGGTTTACTGACCCCAACCAGAAATCGCCTTAAGCTTCCGCCATAGCTCGGGCGAGATAGGCTTTCGCAAAAACCCATTTGCGGGCGGCCGTTCGCGGCGCCAAACTCAAAATCTCCATCGCCTCTTTTTGGGAATAACCTTCGAAGAATCTCAATTCGACCAAACGAGCAAGGCTCGGATCAAAGGTCTTCAATTCCTCAACAGCTCCCAGCAACGATTCGACTGCCTTCGGAGTCACTTCGACCACAGTCTCTGCCTGCTTCGTTCCAATTCTCTTCAAGGCTTTGCGGCGGATGATATGTCGGCGACCTGAGTCGACCAGAGTTTTTCTCGCGATCGAGGCAGCCAACTGCTGCAAGCTCCGCTCGGTAGAATCTGTGAGCTGCCCGTCCCACGAGAGCATTTTACCGAGAACTTCGTGAGCCAGAGCCGTGGGCTGAAGCGTGTGTCCCACGCGTTCACCTCCCAGAAGTCGGCGAGAAAACTGCACCAACCAAGGATAAAACCACGTTAATTCACGTTGAATCGTCTGGTTCAGCATAGAGCGAAAACCTCGAAAAAATATCCAGCCGCCCCCCCCACGAAAAGAACCCTTCGGTAAGTGGCTCGTAGGGTGATAGAAAGTCTAATTGCCCGCCAGGCCCGAGGTCAAGTTCCGCCTTAATCCAAAGCCTCCATTACCGCTAGCCTTCTCCCCACAGTATGCAAACCATGGGGGAAGGAACGCAAAACGCGGACATCCAGCTGGGATGCATAAAGCAAGACCAGCAGGCTTCTCGGAATACGAACCAGACTATTTACGGATCGTCCGCAAATATTTGTGGCACTCTACGCATTTCAGCGTGACATCCACATAACCAAGCGAGGCGGCATCGAGGTTTTTAGCTCGCCCTGCTTCGGTCAAAGCATCGGTAGCTCGACGGAACTCTTTGCTTCGAGCGATATAATCACTGGTTCGAAACACTTGCCACTGCTCATCTTCACACAACAAACTCAAATCTTGTGCATGCTTAGCGATCATCTCGTAATTTTCAGTTGTTAAGCCCTCCACTAGCTTTTGCGAATGCAACAATTTCGCTCGCATAAAATCCTTCAAATCATTCGTCTGCGGTCTTTGTCCACGCAGAGTTGTGGCGAGCCAAAACGCGGCAATCAACAAAACACAACCAATGAAAATGGCTCTTTTCATGTCCCAACTCCTCAAAAGTCCAATCGGTATTGGCTCGGAGATACTGCTCCCCGATGCTTGGTAATAGCCAATCCTTCCTATCGTGGAAGCTTCGATAAGGAATCAATAGAGCAATCTCCGTACCACTCATTTTTCGCGCGTTTCCAGCACAATGCCCGCAAAAGCACAGTGCGGTATAGTTACGAATGTGCGGATTCGCTCACTTAAGTCGTCTGCAAATCCTTGAGTATTTCAATCGTTTGACGAGCCATGATTCGAATGTCTGCGTGCTTAAACACCGCTGGCCAAGCTTCCTTTCCAATCCGCGCAGACTCTTCTCGATTCGTAAAGATCCATCTCAATTTCTCAGCGATTTCGTCAACGTTGTCAGGTGACACCAACCAACCTCCGCCGAGTCGCTGGAGCATTTCGGGAAAAGCACCATGCGATGGAACAATCACGGGAGTCCCCGAGGCCAATGCCTCCAGTGCGAATAAACCTTTTGGGTCGCGATAGGTCGTTGGTACACATAGAACATCGATCCCGTGCATGAAATTCACTTTATGCCGATGATCGATTTCGCCCTCATACGATACAACTTCCGATAAACCTGCAGCCGATATTTTCTGTTTTTGTTTTTCCCAGTAATCCTGATTCGATGGACCAAGCCAACCAGCAATTCGCAATCGCGTCGATCGCATCGCCTTATCCTCATGCAACTTTACAAAGGCATCGACCAACAAATGTAACCCTTTTTCTGGCGCAAGCCTTGCCATATAGCCTACTGTAGGAGCATCAGGCATTGACCGATTCGCGTTAACGTCTTGATGAAAAGGTGTGGTATCGATAGCTAATGGCGTAATGCGCAGCTTCTCTGCAGGAATCCTTAACACCGCGGCCATTCTTTGACCATAGTCCTGACTATGAGCAATAAACGCATCAATGCCGCCGACCAATTGCTGCATCATCTCGATCGTTTGCTGCCGAAAAGGCTCAGGAAGATAATCGAGAAAAATATCATCGCCCTGCAGCGTCACTGCTACTGGCACCTTCAAGCGTTTCTTTAACTCAGGTACGAATCCCGCAATTAACATATTGGTTAACACAAGCGCATCTGGTTTGATTTCCCGAGCTAACCAATCACACAAGCGTTCGACCTCTTTGCGCTGATTCCCCTGCCTTCCTTTGAGCATCGAAACGGTAAGAGCTCCCAACTGTTTGGGACTTGTTTCCATACCTCGCGAGGCAACCCAACGAATCAGTTTTGGGGAGTTGAGAAATTGATCCAGCCAGCGAGGAGTGTACTTCAACCACGGCGCAAGTTGCTGCAAATAGATATTGACGCCACCAAAGAAAACCTTATCGACACTAACATCCGTTTCATCCGTTCGAATCGGAGTGTAGGTAGGCACAAGTAACGTATCGACACCCTCAGCGATCATCGCTCGAGCTAGTGAATTGTCATGCATACAACTGCCGCAATACATTCCGGCAGCACCCGCTGTCAGATAAACAACTCGCACAATGCTCTCCTTGGCAATACTTCCGTAACAACTCTGCACTGACTACTGGATACAAATCGTTCAACACGAACAAGTAGGAGCAAGCCACTCTGCTATCCAACAAGTCGACTGATTACCAACCACGACACTCCTCACAATCCCAAATCGATTCGAGCGCGAGCACGAAACACCTTGCGATTCCAATTCGATCTTATGAATCGCTAACAAAACGATTTGGTAATTAAGGATGTCGAGGCTCCACACCCAGCAAGTGTCTTACTAGAAAATCCTTTCGCCGGCGATGACCGTACGGAGTCTCTGCCGCTCCATGTCCCACACCAGGTAAAATCAGCAAATCAAAGTCCTTATCCGCTTTTACCAGCGCATTGACTACCTGCATCGTCGATGCCGGATCAACGTTCTCATCCAGTTCACCAACGACTAACATCAATTTACCAGTTAACTGATGCGCTAGAGTGACGTTCGATTGCTCAGAATAATGATCATCGATCGGATAGCCCATCCATAATTCATTCCACCAGACCTTATCCATGCGATTATCGTGGCAGCCACAATCAGCTACAGCAACCTTATAAAAATCACCGTGCACCAAAAGACCTCGTAGAGCACTCTGGCCCCCAGCCGATCCGCCGTACAATCCGATACGATTCAAGTCCAAATAGGGATATTTGCTGGCAACGGACTTGATCCATAGTATCCGGTCAGGGAAACCACTATCCCCCAGATTTTTCCAGCAGACATCGTGAAATGCCTTGCTACGATTCGATGTCCCCATCCCATCGATCTGTACCACAACAAACCCAAGCTCCGCCATCTCTTGTTCGCGTCGGAATACTGTAAATTTTTTAGGAACATGTGACCCGTGGGGACCTGCATAAATCGATTCCAGTATCGGATAGCTCTTCGAAGCATCGAAATTGGAAGGACGATAAATCACCCCATAAATGTCGGTAACACCATCGCGCCCTTTTGCCGAAAATCGTTCCGGTGCCTGCCAACCAGTCGCTAATAAACTCTCTAATGAACCACTCTGTAAAACCCGTATCAGTTTGCCATCTACACCACTTCGCAATTCGACTACAGGTGCCATGTCCACGCGTGAGTACGAATCGACAAAGAAAGAGCGATCCGGTGAATAATCGACTTCATGGGTTCCGTTACCCGATGTCAACACCACGAGATTTCCGCCATCAAAGTCTACCCGACAATGATGGATGTAGTACGGATCCTGCTCCGCATAAATACCGCTCGCTGAAAACCATATCTGACGCTTCTCTGGATCGACATAATCAACACCCCGAACAACCCAGGATCCTTTCGTAATTTGATGAATGACCTCGCCGTTTCGTTCGCTGCACAAATAAAGATGGTTCCAACCATTGCGTTCCGACATCCATATGATTTCATGGGTCTTATCGAGGTAGTATCGGAAAAGTTTATGCGCATAGTCGACAAAGGTAGAACTTGATTCGTCAATGACGATTCCTGTTTCTCCCGTCTCGGCACTCACCGCGATGATGCGAACGACCTGATGCCCTCGTTGATTGTAAAGAAAAGTAAATCGACTCGAATCCGACTCCCAGCGAAAATCCTCAATACTCCATGGATTCGAAAACTGAGTATCAACGATCGATATCTGCTTGATCGGATCGATCGAAAACAAACACGGTTTTCGCATCGCAATTTTGTCACCCGGCTTGTGATAGTCCAACGTGAGCAACTTCGGTTGCACCTGATCCTTAGGAGACGACTCGACAATGTGGACCAAATGCGGCTCAGCAGCAACGGTTTTTATGCCCAACACTTTCCGGCTATCTGGAGACCAATAGATCTCCCCCTCGTAGTAATGCTTCTCGTTTCCATCTTCTGTCAATGGTCGCCGAGACTGATCTGCTAAACTAACCAAATGAAGATTATGGTTTTCAACTAGCACTTCCCATTTGCCGTCAGGGGACCGATTGGCTGCGGCAGGCGTAGATCGCTGCCGCCAACGATTTCCGTTTCTTCGACGCTGATTATTTCCTCCAACAACTTCCCGGTCGCTGAGTGTTTGCTCTTGTACATTCCACTGAAATCCTTTTCCAGCAAAATTGAACTGCCAACTATTGGATTGGTCATCGAATCGCAACTCCTCTAGCCTGAGATTATCTGCCGATAAGGTTTGCGATATTTTCTTTCCAATCTCTTCAGCGAGTTTCTGTTTATCAAAAGCGGGGGTCTCGACTCCAGTCGCGGCATCAACTATCAGATAATCAACGCGCTCCGGGCTCAACTCAGAGCGGTACCAAAACCGGTTGGTCGCGCCGATCCAATTCGCCCTTAGTTCACTCGGATAAACCTTATTTTGAACCCGTTCCCACCAGCGTGCTGAACGCTCGTAGTCCGATGCGGATCCTTGCGCCATCAGAGGCGAGTTATAGAATGACAAAACAATCATTGCGGCGAGACAATGACCAAGTACACCATATCGATGCCGACTGTGTCGAAAATTGCTATTCATGAATTAAGAACGGGTATGAAAGAAGGCTAGGAAATCAGAGTGGGCCAGTATTAGTCTAGTTTAATCCCCAATCGCCATGATTGCTCGTCACTAGGATACGCAATCCTCGATTCTTTCCGCAGCTAACATGGCCAATGCCATAATCTGCGCAGATGGATTACAGCTTGGGATACGATCAAACACGGAAGCATCCGCGATAAAAAGTCCCTCCAGTCCATGTACACGAAACTGGTGATCCACCACTGCCGCAGAATCCTCACCAACTCGACATGTACCTACAGGATGGTAAATTGTTTGTACCCAGGATTGAATCGAGCGTTGGATTTGCGAATCGTTGCTACGTCTCCTTCCAGGAAGAAGTTCTTCTACGCATTGCAGGCGAAGAGGCTCGCACTCGGCAATTTCACGGGCGATACCCAACCCCTCTTTCAGTTTCTGCATGTCCTCATCGCAACTAAGGTAACTGGGATCAATCACCGGCTTAACGCGATAATCATCCGATTGAATCGCGACTCTTCCTCGCGAAAGCGGATGTAACAGCGTTACTCCTAAAGTAAATGCATCGGTTGGAGAATCGCGCAGTGGATACTCCAAATAATGAGTGGGCGTGAAGTGGATCTGAGTATGGGGAGGTTGCTTAACATCCCCTCCGAGAAACAACCCCGCTTCCGCAATACTGCTAGTCATGGGACCAAGTCCCTGCCAGCGATAGAGTTGCTCATCCCGAATCGAAAATCGACTTGCGAGCGAAGAAGTTCGCGATGAAAAAATTACAGGTAACAGAAGATGATCCTGCAGATTTTCGCCGACACCATCCAATAGATGATGGCAACGTACTCCAATCTCTTTGAGTGATTTTTCAGGTCCAATTCCCGATCTCATCAATAGAGATGGGCTTTCAATAGTTCCAGCACAAACAATAACAGCCTTTCGAGCGAGAATCGTCTCTACAGTTCCATCGGGAGAAACAGTTTCAACGCCGATGGCACGTTTCTCTTTAAGAATTATTTTGGAAACATTGCAGTGAGACTTTACCGTGATCCAACCATTCAACTGAGCTAGCGCGGTCAGCGAATGAAATGCGCTGACTCGTCGACCAGCAAACTGACTTCGTGGAAACACACCAGCTTCATAGATATCACCATGCAAGAAATCGCATATTGGTTTTCCTGTGAACTTATTGGCCGCTTGCAAGAATGCTTGGCTCAGCGAGTGAATTTCAGGTGTTGACTGAACGGGCCAAGCGGTATCGATCAGCGACGATTCTACTTGAAGAAGATGGGGAAGTTTCTTTCGCAAACACTCAATATCGACCTTCCAGATCTGAGCCAAATGCATCCAATCTTCTTTGGGCCCTGGCAAGTAAATCATCGCATTGATGAGACTGCTGCCGCCAAGCCCTTTACCACGAGGCCAGTGCAACCGCCGATTGGCTAGGTGCTTCTGGGGTGCTGTCGTATAGTTCCAATCGAGATCCGTCTGAAAGGTATGCGGGTAATAAGCAGGGACAGTGACCTGCGCAGATTGATGCCCTCTACCCGCCTCAACCAGCAGGCATTTTCCTTGGTTTCGAGAGCTCAAATAACCCGCAATGGCACTGCCGGCCGAACCTGCGCCGACGATGACATAATCCCAAGAATTTGCGTTACTTCCGAAATCCACCTGGCACCCAAAACAGAATCTATCAGCCGAAGTCAACCTCTTCAGCCATTATGTCTTAAGGCAATCGTTTTCGGTAACCACCCTCTACTCATTTTCCTGCTTAAGAGGGCAGCCTATTCACAAATTTCAGAATAATAAACTTACCCAGGGCCATCCTGCAGAATCATTACCAAGAATTACCGCGTCGAAGATTCGCTTCCCGACATTTGTTAATATGCAACCTCCTACTGGAACCGTCTTCCAATCCGGGTCCATCTGCCGATCGGGCTTTTGATTACACCTTTTGCGGATTCGGATGCATGGATAGCAAATCCATCTCCCGTTGCGAAGCCAATATGTGTATCACCTCGAGTTAGAATATCAGCAGGTAGAATTCGCTCTCCAGCTTGGACAACTGTTGTGTCTCGATTGTATTGTGCGATCGAGGCCTGAATACGTTGATGCAAAACCATCGATAGACAGTAGTTAATAAATCCAACGCAATCGAAATGCCGTACTCCAACACAACTTTATCCCCAGACAATTTGCGTAGTCACGGTGCTCCCCTACATTTTTCTTGGCCATAATCCATTGGGGCTTCACCATGCTGTGGGCGGCTCGCGTTCGATACTCGAGAGGAATGCACGTAAATTCGGGTCCGTGGGTTGAGCAACCCCTCCATTTACTTCACGATAACGTCCTGAACAGACATGGTAGTCCGTTACGGAACAGCTAGCAGCATTTATATACGGATTCGTTGGATCAAAACGGTTTTCAACAAGTCTTACAGATCCTGGACGTCCAGGACTTCCATTACATTGCCCGGGACACGCACCAGCAGCACCCCACAAGTAATGACTACCCACCAGAGACTCCGCCAATCGAATCACTCGCATGCGAAGATCTTGTTGGTTCGCGGAGTCTTCAGCTACCGATAACTCAAACCAATCCAAAGTCACTCCAGCAGAATTTTGAGCAACAATTCTCAACGTCCCACAAACATGTGGAGTCAATCTCCATATTCTCTTCTTCTGATCGACGTTACGAGGGACCGCAGTACATGTGCTACTGACCTCCGCCGACACACTGATCTCGACGCCCGGCGATTCCTCATAATCCAGCAGTGCAACATCTAAACTTCGCCCGACATCGCAGGTAATGTTAGTTTGAGAAATAATCGCGCCCTGGGCAGATCGTAAGAATTGAGCCATGGGGATCGTCTTTCCTCGATAAAGATCATTTTCGACGAATTTAAAGATCTTCGTTTATCGCAACTTACAGACAAAAGCTGCCTAGAAAAAACTTTTTTTAGAATGAAGATCCGACAACTCAAAAGGCGCGAGAAGTAAATCTTTTAGCTCAACTTGAGATTCGCCCCCCCTGTGTGCCGAAGGGTATAAACGCCCCCGCGAGTCGCGATACATCGAACCATTTTCTTAAAGAAGGGCCATCCCCCTGGGATTAAATCGCCAACAGAGGATTCGCTTTCAGAACCTATTCACATTTTTTAGAAACACTGCCCCATATTGTTTATTCGGTCACCTATAACCTCTTACCTTCCACGGTATGAAGAAAACGCCGTTCCAGAGGAACAGCGTTTCAAGATCGATTCTTTTCCATCGAAATCTACTTCAGTTCCACGGTCATTTCGATCATTCTTCCCCTAAATCGATTCGATTGCTCGCGGGGAAATGCCTCTGAAACTCTCGCTCCGAGGTCAACACCAACATCGAGGGTCTCGCTGGCCGTAAATGCTCCAGGCACCGTATGAGGAATTGTTGTTGCAATGACCTGTTTACCATCGAGCGTGACCACCACCTCCGCCGGCGCACCTGGCTTCACAATGCTCTCGGTCACGGAGATCTCGTGCTTTCCTGGTTCCAACATACTGTCTGTCGTTGCTATAGTGCGCTGAAGAATCAACATGTTGTATTCATAAGTTAGCTTGCCATCTTTCAAATAGAGACAAACACCACCACTGGATCCACCGAGCGCATACAATACGCCCTGATCGCCCTGCTTGGTCTCCACAATCAAGCTAACTTGATTACTACGTTTACCGAGCGGAGGGGCTGAGAATTCAGGCATACGCTCCGTGAATTCATCAAAGCTCCATTTTCTGTAGGGACTCCTGACACCATCTTCTGGATGAAATCGAGTCCAGAGCCCACCACCAATCGGTAATACCTTATTGCTTCGAGCTTGCTCCAGAAAAAGATCTTTTAAATCTTGCAACTTCTCTGGAAACTTCTCGCTCAAATCTTTTGCCTGACTGAAATCGTCATCCAACTGATAGAGTTCCCACACATCCTTTCCGGCATCCCATTTCTCTAGCCGCTCTACGGTAGAAGGCGTATCCCAAGGTACAAAAGGACCAAAAGTACAGGCATACCAACCCTTGTGATAAATACCACGACTCGCATTGTTCTCGAAGTATTGTACTTCTTTGCGAGTCGCCGCCTCCGGTTGGTCAAAGGTGTATGCCAAGCTGACACCATCGATTGGATCCTGAACAATGCCAGCGACTTCTTTTGGAGTCTTGACTCCAACGATCTCATAGATGGTCGGAACAATATCGTTGACATGATGAAACTGCTGGCGATTCTTGTTATCCGCCTTGATTTTCTTGGGCCAAGAAATCACCATCGGATTTCTCGTTCCGCCAAAGTGCGCAGCAACTAGCTTTGTGGACTTCAGTGGTGTCGAACCAGCCCATGCCCAGCCAGCATGAAACATATTGTCGGTCTTGGGACTACCCAGCGCGGGAATACCACCCATCTTTTCTAACGCTTGCAATTGCTGCTCCACCGTGTTGGGAATGTTGTTCTGAGCGAGCAATTCACTGATGCTCCCCTTCTGACCTTCAGCGCTGCAGCCGTTATCACCAAAGATATAGAACACAATCGTATTGTCCCGAACTCCCAATTCATCGAGCCCATCCAGAAGGCGACCGACCTGAGCATCCGTGTGCTCTACAAAGCCTGCGTAGATCTCCATCAGTCGTCGCTGAAAAGGTCTCTCCGATTCCGGAATCGATTCCCAAGAAGCTAGTGCTTTGTCTCGCGGCGTCAATTCCGTCTGCGGCGGAATAACTCCCAACTGCTTCTGCCTTGCGAATACGCGTTCACGATACTTATCCCAGCCATCATCAAACTTACCCTTATACCGATCAGCCCATTCGGCAGAGATGTGCTGCGGTCCATGCACAGCGCCCGGCGCCCAGTACATTAAAAAGGGTTTATCGGGACTAAACGATCGATGCTGTTTGAGCCATCGCAATCCCTTCTCGACCAAATCCTCTGTCAAATGATATTTCGGATCTTCAGGCGGTTCGATATGCGTTGTATTTTCGTAGAGACGCGGCTCCCACTGCGATGTCTCACCAGCCAAGAAACCATAGAAGTAATCAAAACCATGACCTGTCGGCCAACGATCGAACGGTCCCATGCTCGTTGTCTGATTGGCTGGTGTATTATGCCACTTTCCAAATGCTGCCGAACGATAGCCGTAATGGTGCAATACTTCTGGCAGAGTTGCTGATGACTTCGGAATTATCCCTGTGTAGCCATCGAAATCGGATGCTCGCTCAGCAATGGTTCCATTGCCGACTCGATGATGATTGCGACCCGTCAATAACGATGCACGAGTCGGAGAACAAATAGAGGTTGTATGGAACGCTGTGTATCGCAAACCATTTTCGGATAGACGACTCAATGTTGGCGTCTTCACTTCGCCACCAAACGTATCCGAAATACCGAACCCAACATCATCTAATAGCACAATCAGGATATTCGGTGCGTCAGCCGCCAATCGGTTGGGCTCTTTTCTCCATTTCATCTTAGAGGCCTGAATCGTCTCGCCCGCTACCGATGCCGTCGGTGTTACTGGAAAAGGCAAGACACTACCATCACTGTTCTCTTGCGCTCCAACACTAGAGACCAAAGCAGCAACCCAAAAGCTCACTACAATTAGAATACCCGCCATCGAACCTTTCATCGCTGCCTCTCATTTTTGTCCGTTCGTAGATCACGACAATTTGACTAGGCTGCAATTATTGAGTCCACATCCTGCAGTTGAATAGTAGCACTGCATTTTTTAGGAAAACAAACAGCAAATCCTAAATGAAAAGAGACAAGTTCCATCTGAAAATGTACTGAAACAACTGCTGACAAACCTCTTCTGAAACCTTAGCTTTCGGAACCCGCTGATCAACCCTGCTCCCATTTTGATCGGGCAAGAGCAAGCCGTTTCAAAACTATTTTCTTGCAAACAGTCGTTCTAAATCGAGGTGATATTCGTCTCGAATCAGGTAGGCGATACCAATCCCTAATATCGCTTGCCAGACATATCCATCTTCTTTCAACGACAAGACAAATTTCCTTGCCTGCTCATTAGAAAGAACAACAGTTCAGAATCGCCCGCCAACTCTGGGAGAGACATCATGAAATGTCATTACAGAATTGCCAGAGGATTGCGTGGGTGCTCCAGCGTGCCTCGAGTGACTCCCACTCGATTAGCCGCTTTGAGCTTTCGCCACACTTCCTGCGCAGGAAGTTGGCCGGCAAGCAATTGCTGGTAAAGAGTTATCAATTGCTTTACTTCCTCTTCGACCGCATCGCTAAGCATCTCAATTCGGAAATGCTTGACACCTCGTCGTAGTAACTCCGGAACCGCCTCCGCTCCACTTTGAGCTGTGCCGTTGTAAAGGGTATTGCGACAACCGATATCCGCATGTAGTACATGCTCAGAACCAATTCGATCGCGTAGCTTTACATCATGGCGATCGCAGGGCCGTCCACAATTCGTCTTGTTGGTTCCAGGCGAGAGAATCGTACAGAAAACACAATGCTCCATATGGAACATCGGCATATGCTGATGGATGACCACCTCCAACCACTGCGGAGGAGTCGCAGCCACAAGCTCTAACAACTGATCTCGATTTAGATCATAAGAAGCAGTAACTCGCTCCGCTCCCCATGTCATCAACTGCTCAGCCGACAATGGATTAGTAACATTGAGTGAAAAATCTGCGACAAACGGGATACCACGCTGCGTCGCAAATCTCACCGCTGCCAAATTCCGTGCTAACCAACCATCAGGCTGTTGCTTCGCTAAACTCAAAAACAGACCATCTTCACCTTGCTTATGAATTCGCAGGGTAGCTAACAGGATCCGTGCATCATGCGATCGAGCTATCGATACCGCTTCTTTGTACTGACGCAAATCGTGAAAATCAGCAACCACGCTCTTGGCTCCGACCGCCAGGGCCTGCTGAAGTTGCTTCAGCGTCCGACAAAGGACGTGCAACTGCGGCGCAGCCGCAACATGATCGGTCGAATTCGCATTCACAATGACCTTTTGCAGCATCTCTTCAGCATGAATTTCCTGCGCAAAACGATGCGACCTAGTCGCTGTACGTATCGCCTCCAATTGCTCGATCATTTGATGGCGCCATTGCCCCAAGACACTCAGTGGCACCATCGCACCTGGATCTATATGCCCTTTTAATTCACGCAACTCATAGACGGTTGCCCCTAGCCGAGAAAGCTGCTTTCGCAAGGTCTCAAAATCGAGAGGATGTCGCTGTGCAATTTGCGGAACATGCTCATGCTGGCAATCCATCTTTGCCATATCGGAAGACTGAACGCTCATCTGCAAGGGCTCGCCCAGGCGTATCTGAACCTCAATATCGATTGGAACTCGACGAATAGGATCAGCCGACTGGAAAGTCTGTCGCAAGCGTTTGTTGAGTTGCGGATCATCGGTCTGCCAGAGCCTCTGCCCCACGTAAACTTCCGCCGCTTCAATCACTCCATGCGCGAGGCTGATCTCGACCTCTCCATCGAGCTTGCCATCACTTCCCTCGTTCAGTGAGCTAGACCGCTGCAAATTCGCACTTCCTGGCGATAAACCCTTGCGAGTATTTCGTGAACGAATATCAAAGATTCGTCCACCAACCTCTTTCTGCTCCATGCGATCACCTTCAAGAACAATACCATCTCCCTTTCCTAAAGGGACGTGCAAGTTCACCAGAAGTCGATCCCCACGCTTACCAAGAACCTCGCCGGCCAACACTCCTTTTTTGGCGCTACTCTCACCGGGCACCAGCCGTTTATGATTACAACCTTCGAGCCAACCTGGCGAGAAGCCTCTTGAAAAAGAAAGCTCCATCTCGCGTCGTTCATTCTCTCCCATCTTCACTTCCAAACCCCGCATTGCACGATCGATTCCTTGCCGATAATGCTTGGTGATGTTTGCAACGTATTCGGGAGTCTTGAGGCGTCCTTCAATCTTTAGTGAACAGACCTTCGCCTCAATCAATTGCGGAATCAACTCGAAAGCTGCCAGATCCTGTGGGCTCATCAAATACCGCACAGGACCAAGGTCCATCTCGCGACCATCACAAATCATGTCGTAGGGTAAGCGGCAAGCCTGCGCACATTGGCCACGATTAGCACTTCGCCCCCCCAAAGATTCACTGGTCAAGCATTGACCGCTGTAAGCTACACAAAGCGCTCCATGAACGAACACTTCGACAGGCATCGATGTTGCGGCTGTTATTGCACGAATCTCTTTCAGCGAACATTCACGAGCTAAAACAACTCGACTCACTCCAAGCTCTTCAGCAAGTTGAATCGATGCCGCGCAGGTAAGCGTCATCTGCGTACTGGCATGCAATTCCAAATCGGGACAAAGTTTTCTAACCAGTCGCGCAACCCCCAGATCCTGGACTAAGACTGCATCCACTCCACATTCGGCGATCAACTCAAGACTCTTTTCCAACGATCGCAACTCGTCGGTAAACACAAGAGTATTGAGCGTGACATAACCCTTGACGCCACGATGATGCAAAAACTGCATCAACTCAGGTAGACGTTCGGGGGAAAAATTCGCCGCGCGTGCTCGCGCATTAAACCCCGAATCAAGCCCGCAATAAATTGCGTCAGCACCATTTTCAACTGCGGCTACAGCACACTCCCAATTCCCCGCCGGTGACAGCAGCTCGGGCGCCGCAACCGTTCGGGGTGTTCCAAGATCGGACATGGATCACTTCCCGGAAAAATATTTTCAAACATGAAAGATCAAAAAGAGAACGTGACTTAGTGTGCTCTCACGCCACAAGCCAGTCGCTAAAGAGATTGTAACATAGACCGCTGTAAACCGATACTGAAACCGTGGCTCATCTTCGAGAACGCTCTAATTGGCAAAGTAACCAGAGGTAAACAGAGTCCAGTGCCCCCAACTGCTTGGCTGGAGAAACCTGTTCCGCCAAAAGCTATAAACAGGCCCCCAAGAATCACTAACAAGCCAATGCATCTCTCGTGGGGAGGAAGAAATCACCCGGCCTATTACCCCTAAATTCGACCACGCCACAGCACAGGACGACCAAGGATATGCCGGATCAAAGCGATCCATTGAAGCGAGAGAAACCAAGCGACGGCAAAAGGATTTAGCAGCACTCCCATCCACGACTGCCGAAATGTCACGGCCGATAACAAGCGTGGGATAAAACCTAATAGAGTCGCTATCGACAGAAGAACCATGACGATTGACGGCCATTGATTCAACCATCCCACTCCCAGCAGCAGTAGCGGTAGAACGTAAGCTCCACCCAAAAGGATCGTGAAAGGTAAGATCAATCGCGAATTAGCCATTCCTTCCGTTGCGTTCTTCAGCAGACCCGTCGTAACTTGTCGGCAACTGCGATACATACGACAACTGCAGATATCCGTTGCATCAAATAAATCGGTCTTCATACCATTTTGTCGAAAAAGTCTCGGCAGTTTAATTCCATCGTGCCGAGAACCGGCTATCTTCTCATGCCCCCCACAGCGAAAATAATCTTCCGCTAAGGCGAGAAAGAGTTGTCCACAGCCTGCTGAAAAACCTGGATCGGTCGTAGCTCTCATACGTGCTACCGGCAGATAACCAAGCAAAACCAAATGCATCATCGGGATGAGAAGCTTTTCGCTGAACGTTCCAGTCTCTTGCCTCGGAAAGCCACTCAGAAGGCTCACGGGTCGATCGATCATCTGCGACAAAACTCGCGTTAGCGCATCGGGTTCTACATGCACATCAGCATCCAGAAACAGCAACCAGGAATGATTGGCCAAATGAGCTAACTGCCAACATGCATGCTGCTTTCCGTTCCAACCCGCTGGCAACTCCTTGGAATGCGCGAGCCGTACACGATTATCTTTGCCAGCCAATTCACTTACGATCGTTGCAGTCTCATCTTCGGAATGATCATCCAAAACGATGACTTCAAAGTTGGCGTGATCACTTTGCAACAACAATCCAAGTGTTTTTCTAATACCTTCCGCTTCATTCCTAGCAGGAATCAAAACGCTTACACCAGTGAGCTTTGCCTTTTGGATGAGTTCACCGGTTTTCGGAGCGCACTTATAAACTTGTAGGTTTCCGATAAACATCAAACAAGGAAGCAATACAAGCAGGATCAAGCCAATGCTGATCAAAACGAGCCAGGTCATGAGTTAAGCTTGCTCCCGTGGTGAAGATCCAGCTTTTGCCCCGAGAAGCGAGCCTTCATTTTCCGCAGTGCATCATAGAACCCCCAAGCGCCAGACTTACCGCTGATCTGAACTTCAAAGTCCTCGCTGCGGCGAGCGATAATCGAATCAGCTAAATGCTTTTGATTATCTCTCAGTCGAGTTGTGAGAAACTCAAGTGCCTGAGTTTTACTGAGATGCTTGATCTCGGAACTATGGATCGGCCTTCCAATTCTCTGCAGTGCTTCGGGCAAGCGTTCCTCCCAAAAAGCATACTCCATAGCCAGCGGGACTAAATAGAGATTCTCATGTTGCAAAGCGAGGTGCGCTAGGCCGGGCATTAGCGGCGCCGTGTGATCGCGAGGATCAGCGAACCTTCCTTCCGGAGTGATCCAGAGAGAGCTCTTAGGTTCCGCCAAAATTCGTTTGCTGATTCGTAGAAAATCCGCCGCTCCGTGCAAACTGTGCAACTCAATTCCATAGAAACCCATCTGAGCAAAGACGCGATATTTCTTCAGCGCTTGCGCATCGATGGGAGCGTAAAGCTTTCGCCCAGGAAAACTCGTTTTGCATAGATGAACGGCAAGAATAGGATCCCACCAACCTGGATGGTTGGCGTAGCAGATCATCGGGCAATCGTCCGGCACAGGACTCGCTTTCAGTTCTCGCTGATCCACTGCCACGGCATGAAAATGCTTTCGCATGTAGTATCGACAAAAGCGATAAAAACCGTCGACCAACCAAGGTTTGATCGTAGGCAAAGCTACCGAATTCGGTGCAGCGGCCTGAGCAACTTGGCGCGACGGCATAGCGATTCCTGAAGGAGACGATTTGCAAACCTAAAGAATTAAACCTTCGCAGCCCCTTTGGGTGCAAGTTTCCCAGTCCCTAAGTCCTTGTCCAACGTATCCGCAGCAATCCATCCGCTCATCATCACCATAGGCATGCCAGGTCCTGGATGGGCTGCGCCACCGGCAAGGTAAAGCCCCTTCACATCACGACTCCGGTTACCCGGCTTAAAGGCTCCCATAAAGCGACCGTGACTCGCTAGCCCATAAATGGCGCCGTTGAGAACACGATAACGCTTATGAATTCCTTCGGGAGTCAACGATGCTTCGGAAACAATTCGGTCGCGAATCCCCTTCATACCACCAGTCGTCTCAAGCTTATTGAGAATTACTTCGCGGTAATCAGGCAACATCTTGGACCAATCATGATGCGGTCTTAGGAATGGCGTGTGCACCAAAATGTACAGCGCTTCGCCACCTTCAGGAGCAACGCCCGGTTCCGTTTGCGCAGGAGCACAAACATAACAGGTTGGATCGGGTGCTGGCTCACCCTTGTTGTAGATCCACTCAAACTCTTCATGCGGATCGCGCGAAAAGACGAAGTTATGATGCAAGATATGATCGTACTTCTGCTTCAGACCTAAATAGAGCACAACCCCAGAACATGCTGGCTCATACTTGCGTCGTTTCTCGAAGCTCGTCTGTGCTTCGGTGCCTTGCAGCAGCTCACGATGAGTACGCACCGAATCGCAATTGGATACAATCGCATCGAACATCAGCGTTTCGCCTGAGGTCAACTTAACCCCTTCGGCTCGCTTGCCTGTTGTGAGGATTTTCTCAACATCGGCCTCAGTACGATAAGTAACACCCAGTTCAGTTCCTAGTTTGTACAACGCTTCAGGCACAGCTCGGGTACCACCCATCGGATACCAAACACCTTCTTCGGTCTGCATATGAGCGATACCGCAAAGTACCGCGGGCGATGCCTCAGGAGAAGATCCGACATACTGCGTGAAGTGGTCGATCATCTGTGCAGCTTTTTCGTCCGGTACGCAAGCGCGCACCAAGCCAGCGACGGATCGCCCCATACGAAGACTCATCACATCGGATAACACTTCGAGCGAAAATGCGCCGGAGGTTTCGAAAGTGTCACTAATACTCTCAATGCTACGCCAGAAGAAAAATTTATTGCTGACTTGATGAAGACGTTTCGAAATTTGCAGAAAGCGATCGTATCCTGCTGCTGCATTAGGATTCTTGCTGAAAGATTTCAGATTTGCCTTCATCTTTTCAACGTCGGCTACCAAATCAAGCACAGAGCCGTCCTGAAAGAAGCATCGCCATTGCGGATCGAGCAAAACGAGATCCAGGTAGTCCTTCATAGGCTTACCAGCTTCCTCGAAGATCCGCTTCAAGACGGAAGGAAGAGTTAAGATGGTGGGCCCCATGTCAAAGCGAAATCCGTCCTGCTTATGAACGGCCGCCTTACCACCAACCCAAGGGTTCTTGTCCAACAATGTGACGCGATGGCCTCGCGCTGCCAAAGTACAGGCGGCTGCAAGCCCCGCTAAACCTCCGCCGACAACTCCGACCGACAACGATGTTTTGGATGCTTGGATCATAATCGTTCTTCCATTTGGTTTGGCACATTCCAGTTACGTGTATGGTACCAGTGTTTCAGCCGAATGGGCACAGCCCTTTTCGGTTTCTTATACCGATTCCTAAGTACCATTTTCCTATTACCGATTTTTCTAATACTTCCCTGTTTTTTCAGTGCATCTTTGGAAAATCGAAGCTCTCACTCCGCTTGCCGTTCGCGTATCGACTTCCATATTTCCTTCATACCTTCCCATCGCTTGCGCCAAGTGGCACCATGCTGAAGCTTGAATAAGCCGGTTAGGATCGATCTGTCGGTCTTGTGCGGAGGCTCTAAATGAGGAACCCAATTACCCTTGCGTACACAAATCGATTTAAGTCGCGTCATTTCCAGTAATCCTTCGGCGCCCCGTGTCATTCCGTAACCGCTTTCGCCGCGTCCACCAAAAGGTACTCGAGGATCCGCGGTAGGAACGATACAGTCGTTGATCACCACACAGCCCGCCTCAACCTGCATCGCTCGTTGTTCCGCCTCATCCGTTGCACCAAACACCGAAGCACTAAGCGCATAAGGACATCGTCTGTCCGCAGCAATGGCTTCTGCCCAATCATTCACCATGATCAAGGAAACCACTGGAGCAAACAAATCGCTTTGCACCAAACGCATCTCAGGCCGTACACCGGTCATCACTAACGGCAGCATCTCGCTATCGCGGTCAAAATCATTCACATCACCACAAAGCACTTCAGCTCCCTCAGAAATCGCTTCATGTGCGAGCTGTTTGAGTAGCTTAAAGGCTGCAGGAAACACTTTGATCCGGGTCGCAAACTGCAATCGCTCTTTCAATCGAGTCTGCAGTGGTCCTAATTGATCAGGCATAATCAGGACTCGACGCGGTGCAATACAAGTCGCGCTTCCATTGAGTCTCAGCCCCAGAAGTATCGCGTCGCAAACTCGATTCAAATCGGCCGTCGATAGCACAAACATCGCATCGCAGCCACTCAGCTCCAGCGTGGCTGGCGTCAGAGTTTCGACCAATTGCCCGAGCACTCTACGACCTGTAAGCGACGATCCCGTCAGCACCACGCGATCGACTCCCAAATCCATTGCATTACGAGCATGCTCAACACCCGAAGGCAATAATTGCAAAAGTCTTCTCGGCACACCAGATTCCCACAGCGAACGGCAAAAGAGTTCACTGACTCGTTCCGCCCCCGGCGCCGGCTTCAGTAGCACGCCATTGCCAGCAGCCAACGCCTGAACGACATGCACACCTGTTAGAAAAAGTGGGTAGTTCCATGTCCCTAACACCAAGACGATGCCAAGAGGATCTCTTGCTACTCGCACCTTCACGTTGCCGGTCCAAAGAGGACGATCACCCTTGGACAGGGTTCTGGTAGACAATATCCGCGCCGCTTGCCGCTCAACAAAGCGAATCGCATCAGCTAAAGGAAGCAGTTCCGCAGCAAGAGTTTGCTCTACGGGTCGTGGATGCGGAACCTCAATCGCTTCAGCTATCGTTTCAAAATTTTCAACCAGCCAACCAGCAGCTCGCCCAATCACTGTAACGCGACGACGCACCGACAACCGACTCCACTCTTGCTGCTCAAGTCGCAGACGATCTAAATCGGCTTTCGATAAAAGAACTGGTGCCGCTCCGTTTTCGTTCCCTGCCATCAACAATCCCCGATCAAAGGACTAAACGCCTGCCAGGGCAGGTTGAGAAAGGGATGTATTTGTTTGCGAAATGAAATCGGAAGACAACCCAAGCTTAGGCAATAATTGCTTACAAGTGATTCTTGTTGACTCATAGATTACGGGCAATCCACTTCCTGGATGAGTTCCTCCTCCGACCAAATAAACGCCATCAAGATCCTCAAATTTATTATGAGGTCGTAAGTGGAGCATTTGGTCTAAACCATGAGCCAGATTGAAAGTAGCTCCGCGATAAACATCGTAAGAGGTATTCCAATCAGCGGGCGTAATCATCTTTTCAACTCGAATTCTCTTTCGCAAATCTCCTAAACCAATCGCTGACAGCTTGTCTAACGTTAGTTCGCGATAAGCCGATCGCTGCGCCGCGTCCCAGGAAATATTTGGGTGCAGATGAGGGACAGGAACAAGAACATAAATAGCGCTATGTCCTGCAGGTGCTAAAGATGGATCCGTAATGCACGCGTTCTGAACATAAAAAGATGGATCGTCAGGCAACTGAAAATCCTGTTCAATTTGCTTCAAGTTCCGCTGGTAATCGGTTGATATGTGAATGTTATGGTGCGGTAGATCGTCGTAACGACCTTCGATTCCTAAGTAAAGCATGAAGGTTGAACAAGAAAACTTTTTCTTTTCTATCTTCGAATCGGTCCAGCGTCGTCGCAACGAATCGGGAACCAGCTTCGTCATTGCATGTGCAAAGTCGGCATTGATCACAAATGCATCGGCTTCGATTTTCTCACTGCCACAGCGAACGGCAGTCACCTTGCGGCCAGAAAACTCCAAGCCGGTCACAGGAGTCGATGTCTTTACGCGAACCCCCATCTGCTCACAGATCTCAGCCATCCGTTCACTCACCCGCGAACATCCACCCATCGGATGAAAGACACCGTGCTCATACTCAAGAAACGACAGGATCGAAAAGAGGCTCGGGCATCGAAACGGAGACATGCCCAGATACTTTGATTGAAAAGAAAACGCAATCGTCAATCGAGGATCTTTGAAATATGCTTCCAACTCGTCCCCCAAGGTACGCCAAGGACGTACAAAAGGAGCTGCTGCCAAAAGGGATGGACGCAAATAATCTAGCACGCTGTTAAATGGTGATTCCAAGATGGGGCGAAACTTCGCTAGCTTGACGCGATTGTCATCAAGGTACTTCTTCAACGCGCCAGCATCCCGCGGAGAGAGTTGAGCGATTTCATTCTCCATTTTCTCTAGCTGCGGAGTGGCATCTATTTTTCCACCTGCACCAAACGTGATTCGATATTGAGGATCCAAGCGACGCATCGGAACCTCTTCTCGAAGATCCAATCCCACTGATTGAAAGATTTCTTGGAGAATGCGAGGGTACAAGAAAAAGGTTGGGCCAACATCAAACCGAAATCCTTCGGTTTCAATCGCACTACATCTCCCCCCGACGCGATCCCGCGCTTCTAGCAACGTCACGTCTGCTCCGGCATGGGCAAGCTGCATAGCAGTGGCGAGACCACCTGGGCCAGCACCAATTACAACGACATGCCGTTTTGCCATACTCAATTTCCTTACCAATTCCTGAACTTAGATATGGGTGTTTGCCAAACAAGGGAAACTTGACGTTTCTGAGATTGAACATCAGTGGGCCATAACCCTCCCTCCTTAGCCGCAATCCGCGTCAGGATCTGACAGGATCTCGCTAGAGGCCAGGGGGTTCGTACAACACTCGGACTAAGCATCTGGTCCATTAATTGAAGACCCTACTTAGGCCCCTACAATCAACATCCAAATTGCTAACCATGATGTCCAGATTTCCCTTATTACCATAGGCGATCGGCAACCCGCAGACCGCAAACCCTTATCTAGACATGGGATAAGTTACGGTATCTCGTCAGATACGTCATCCCGAACCAGCCCGATCAAGACCTGTTTTTCCGAAATTCACCACACTAAAGAGCGATCAATTGTTCATAAAACCAATCCTGCAACCTGAACTCGCTGTTCAAGCCCTCTGATGGCGATACTCCACCTCTTGGTCAAATAATTTCTGTGCAGCTTCGCCGATCGATTGATCCTCGACACTCGAAGTGGGACTTAGCAAGGGCAAAATGGTTCCTGTATCAGCAACCCCCGCTAACCTTACCGCACTGTGCAGTACTCGAATAGGATTAATCGCATTGCGCAGATCTTCCAAGGCTTCAAACTTAACTCGCAATCGATCCGCTACTTCCCATTGCCCTTTCTGGGCCGCCAACAAAATCGCTTGGCTCATTCCAGGTGCGACACAAACACATCCTGACGTGAAGCCCTGCAATTGAAAATGCTTCATGTGATCCAAAGCTGGTTGCTCACCGATACCACTAACAATAAGCCGAGGATCAACTTCATCAACCAAATGCTTCAGGTAATCATCTTGCTTTGGATCCTTCCTGACTACCGCATACTTGATCGCGCTGACGATCCCTTCATCGCACAGATGCTGAACGTCGGAAACCGTCATCGCACCATCATGCTTTAAATAAAGCACAACCGGTTTGCCGAACCTCTCAGCAAATATTCTGGTCCCTCGAGCACGCCCCGCAGAGGTCGCGATTTCTGCTTGAGGTAACACCATCACGGTCGGAAAAGCAAATTCGCGGACGATGATCGCTTGGTCCATCATCGTACCAAATGCAGGTCCGACCGATGGAATGACTGTTGTACCGGCTGATGCTGAATCTGCTAAGCAACGCAACACTTCTTCCATTTCGCTGAGGGAAATGTGATAAAAAACCGCGTTGCCACCGTAAAGCAAAGTAGAAATTCCTCCCGACTCCAAATAGCCAATCAGCTTCCGATTCGCCTGGTGATTCAATCGCAAATCTTCATGCCGAGCTAATGGCGGAACCGCGATCACAGATCGGGCTAATAATTCGGGCGTTACCATCTCAGGATTCATAGTTAAACTTCCGCAGTCGAAAAACTAGTTTGCAAATAATCTTGATGACTTAGCGTCTTATCACTCGATCACTTATCGTAACAAACCGATTCGAGCCTCGACGGCTTGGTGAATACAATTTACTAAGATAAGTAGCGATTATGGAACTCGACACAATGGACTCAACTCGATCAACTTGCTCAGGTTTGGTCGCAGTAAACCGATTCCATGATTTTTCGCAATCAAACTCTCAGTGAATGACAGGTTCGGAAGTTTCCGGACCGCTTTCTAGGAAATCAAAATCGCATCCAACATTCGCTTGGCTAACATGCTTGATAAACAATTGACCATAACCTCTCTGATATTTCGGAGCAGGTGCAACCCACTCGCTCCGTCGTTTCGCCAACTCCTCGTCAGAAACCATCAACTCAAGACGACGCTGGCTAACATCAAGCTCGATCCAATCACCTTGCCGAACCAGCGCTAGCGGACCACCCACATGCGACTCAGGGGCCACATGTAGCACACAGGTCCCATAACTTGTTCCACTCATTCGCGCGTCCGAAATACGAACCATATCGCGGACCCCCTGTTTCAATAGTTTATTGGGAATCGGAAGCATGCCCCACTCCGGAAATCCAGGAGCCCCTTGGGGACCGGCATTACGCAGAATCATGACGGAATCCGCCGTGATCTCAAGATCTGGATCCACCAGTCCCTTCTTCAGTGCGTCATAACTGTCAAAGACCACCGCCTGCCCACGATGCTTGAGCAATTTGGGATCAGCCGCTACAGGTTTGATGACACATCCATCCGGAGCAAGATTACCTCGCAGTACGAATGTTCCACCCTCGTCAGAGACCGCATTATCGAGAGACCGAATGACATCCGAATCAATCACCTCAGCTCCATCGAGACACTCTCCAAGGGTTCGATCCTCAATCGTACGACAAGAGAGATGCAGCCGATCGCGAATGACATTCATCAAGGCTCGCAGCCCCCCCGCGTTATAAAAGTCCTCCATTAAATACTTCTTTCCGACAGGCCGAACATTCGCGACCACGGGAGTCTTGCGTGAAATTCGATCGAAGTCCTCCAAAGTGATATCGAGTTTCGCCCGTCGTGCCATCGCCAACACATGAATAATTGCATTCGTCGAACCACCAATCGCCATATCGACGGTAATTGCATTTTCGAACGATTCTTTCGTGAGAATGTGCGATGGTCGAATACCTTTTTTAACCAATTCAACGGCTCGTCTTCCCGTTTCGGTCGCCATACGCGAATGCTCGGACAAGACCGCAGGTATCGAGGAAGCGCCCGACAGCGATAGACCTAAAGATTCGGCAATCGCTGTCATCGTTGAAGCGGTTCCCATGGTCATGCAGTGCCCGGGCGATCTGGCAATACAATCCTCCAACTCTTTCCAGTGCTCGTCGCAAAAGTTCCCTGCGCAACGTTCTGTCCAATACTTCCATGCATCACTACCGCTACCCAGAGTTTGATCACGCCATCGGGCAGTCAACATCGGGCCGCAAGGAAAATAGATCGATGGAATATCCATCGAGATCGCACCCATGATCAAACCGGGCGTCGTCTTATCACATCCACCCATCAAGACGGCACCATCGACCGGATGACTTCGTAGTACTTCTTCCGCCTCCATCGCCAGAAGATTGCGATAGAGCATCGTCGTTGGCTTCATCAACATTTCGCTCAACGAGAGCACCGGGATTTCAACTGGGAAACCACCTGCCTGCCAGACACCACGTTTGATCGATTCGGCTCGCTCGCGCAAATGCGAATGACAGGTATTCAAATCGCTCCATGTATTAAGAATAGCGATGATCGGTTTGCCTTGATAATCCTCGTCACTCCAACCCATCCCCTTGAGCCTCGATCGATGCCCAAAAGATCGCAAATCATCCGGCGCAAACCACCGCTGACTTCTAGGATTGACGTTATTATCAGGCTCAGTAGACATGGGCTTAGCTTACCGAATGAAAGAACCTAGGATCGATCAAGCAACGCTGCTTTCGTCTCAAAAAGATTATTAACGAAAAGCTTACCACCCCGAAGTGATCTTACCTTCGCTGTGTATAATCGAGAGCCTACGTGAAAGGCGGTCGTCACTCAATGGTGGAATGCCCCATTTCGCCACCTCAGGTCCATTATTGAAGCCCTAGAAATTCGAGGAGCGCGATGCTTAGCATCCCCGTCGTGTTGGTTCTGGCGATGATTCTGATGATCGTCGCCCTCGCCTATTTTCGGTGGCACCCGATGCTGGCTTTACTTCTTTGCGCATTTTTCGTTGCCAGTCTCACTCCACGCAGTTCGTATCTCATGTCGGAAATCCGAGATAAGGGCTATCGAATATCTCAATGGTCCAAAGATCAGATCAGCGTGCGATCCACCCGCGGACGACCATCAACAGGTAGTTATGTCATTTACTCCGAACCGGATTTAACTGAACCACAATCTAAATCTAATGTGATCCCTACCAAGTTAGACATTGAAACCGTTTCCAACGATTCAAGTCAGGATGTCTGGAAACTCCAAATCACTAACTCACCGAACGCTAACTCACCGAACACTAACTCGACCACTCAGCTTCCCACAACTCTCGATGGAACCGCCGCCCCCACGCAGTGGCTGATCGAAGAAACCACTTTTAACACAGCCCAACGCAACAGTCGCCAATCCGCAATCGAAAGGATCAGTAAAGGATTCGGCGGCACCTGCGAACGCATCGGAATCATGATCGTACTCGCCTCGGTGATCGGTTCATGCTTGATTGCCAGCGGCAGCGCTCAAGTCATCGTACGAGCCCTCATTCGAGCGATGGGAACTCAACGAGTAGGTCTAGCAATGGTTACTGCCGGCTTCATCCTAGGCATCCCTGTTTTTTTCGATACGGTATTTCTCTTATTGCTCCCCGTTGCAATCTCTTTTTATCAATCAACTCGCAAGGATTATTTACTGGTAATCATGTCGGTGGTTGTCGGCGCAACAATGGCTCATTCGCTCGTTCCACCGACCCCCGGGCCACTACTGGTCGCCGATGCATTGCATATCGATATCGGAACGGCAATGCTTATGGGCTCCCTAGTAGGCATCTCAACCAGTGCATCGGGCTGGTTAGCATCCAAATATCTCAATTACATTTGGCCGATCGTTCCCAAAGATGAGACGAGTACCGTTTCTAAAACTGCGAATGAAAAACTTGAGAAAGAACCATCGCTACTCTTAGCATCACTTCCAATACTCTTACCCATGCTGCTACTCGGCGCCGATGCGGTGCTCGATGCCTTACCTAGTCAACGTGAATCATTTGGTACGCTTGCCTCTGCGGTCAGCTGGTTTGGGCAAAAGGAAGTGGCTCTCGGTCTATCCACAGCCATCGCGGTTTATGCTGTCGCACGCACCGGATCAACGAAAGATAAAATGACTCAAGTTGTCCAAGAAGGCTTGGCCATGGGAGCCACGGTACTGCTAGTGACATCGGCAGGAGGAGCCTTTGGTGATATGATTCGGCAAACCGATATTTCCGGCATGCTGGCTGACCAAGCATTCCTTCCTAAAAATGGTTTCGCCGTTTTACTCATCGCATTCTCAATCACCGCAGTCATTCGGGTGCTGCAAGGCTCCGCAACGGTAGCGATGATCACAGCGGTTGGCTTGGTTCAGCCCTGGATTGATTCCGGCTCTCTAGGTTTCCACCCTGTTTATTTAGCTCTGGCGATCGGCTGCGGTTCTAAGATGTGCCCATGGATGAACGATAGCGGATTTTGGTTAGTCGGCCGCATGGCAGGCTTAACACCTATCCAGACACTGAGAAGCTTTACTCTTGTCCTCTCCGTGATGGGCATCGTGGGACTAATCGTCACGATTGCTCTCGCTTATCTGATGCCGTTAATCTAATCACCTTGATCTGCAAAAAAACATCGAGAATTGTCGCTCTACGAAGCCGTCCAATTCCGCAGCACACTCAGTTGCCAAGCACCAGACCGTTGCTACTAGGTTACGACGATACTTAATGCCGTCTGATTTCGAATGAAGCCACGATAACATCGCTGTATCCAGACGTGTTGATCCATCTCAAGGGCCATCTTATAGCCCCAAGCCTCCTGGCACTCTTGGTTATGAACCAGGTTTTAGAATCGGATGCAAACGACCACCGGCGGTCTCAATAAGTTGACGCGCATGAATTGCATCAACATTTCGAGCCAGCATAACGATCGCTGTCTTCGTCTCACCATTAGCCCTTTGAAGTGTTTCTTGCGCAATCTCATGATTGACCTTGCAAACGGTCGTCACCAGTCGTACCGCCCTCGCTCTGAGCTTGCTGTTGGTCGCTTTGAGATCCACCATCAAGTTGCCGTAAGTTTTACCAAGCTGAATCATGGTACCTGTCGTAAGCATATTGAGAACCATCTTGGTAGCAGTGCCAGCTTTAAGCCTAGTTGAACCAGCGAGCACTTCAGGACCAACAACCACATCGATCGAGATGTCAACAAAATTACTTAACTCCGATGGCTGATTACAACTGAAACCGATTGTCGCGCAGCCTAATTCCCGCGCGAATCTTACCGCAGCGAGAACATAGGGAGTTCGGCCACTGGTCGCGATTCCCATTACAACATCGCGGCTCGTTAATCCAAACTTCCTCAGGTCGGACTCCGCTTCATCCGTACGATCTTCGGCACCCTCGATCGCATTGGTTAACGCGGATGGGCCACCTGCGATGATACCTCGAACTAGTTCCGGTGGAGTGCTAAAAGTTGGAGGGCATTCGCTGGCATCCAAAACACCCAGACGCCCACTTGTTCCCGCACCGATATAAACCAAACGTCCACCCGAGCGAAGTTGCTGCGTGACCAGCGTGATCGATTTCGCAATCGCTTCTCGTTGCAAGCCTACCGCGACAGCAACTTTCGCATCCTCACGATTCATCAAATCTACGATTTCCAGCGGCGAAAGCTCGTCCAGATTGGCACTTTCCGGCAGGAATCCTTCAGTCGTTAGTCGTTCGAGCATAGATATTGGGGAGATATTCCGTAGAAGTGATAGGAAGATAGGCGTCCGAGTCCCTAGGCTTCATTGCAGCCTGCCGACGACTTAGTTTACACTGTGGCCTCGTTCAATGTCATGTTACCTGATGAGCATTTGCGATACGCAGTGGGGTAGGATCATGCCGGGCTTGGCAATCTCTTTGGTCGATGGAGCGATCATTGGAATCTACCTTGTTCTGACTTTGATGCTAGGTTTCTGGCTGACCAAGGAAACCAACACACTAAGCGACTACTTGGTTGGCGGTCGGAGTTTGCCTTGGTATGCCGTGCTCGGTTCTATCATCGCAACCGAAACGAGTGCCGTCTCTTTTCTAAGCGTTCCAGGACTCGTCTACGCCACGACTGGAAACATGAAGTTCCTCCAACTCGCGCTCGGTTTCATTCTCGGCAGGTGGATAGCGGCATATTGGTTACTTCCTAGTTTCTTTGAGGGAAACAGGTTTTCCGCTTACGAGGTATTGCGGGAACGATTCGGTGGTTCCGCACAGAAAATGGCATCGATTCTGTTTCTGATCACTCGAACCGTCGCAGATGGCTTGCGACTTTATTTAACGGCAATCGTCATCTCTGAAATGCTCTCCTGCAGTATGACTCTCGGAATTATCGTGATGGCGACAGTCACAGTGATCTACTCTGCTTCTGGTGGTATCAAATCCATCATCTGGAACGACTGCCTACAACTGATCATCTATTTGCTAGGTGCAATACTGGCTCTCGGGCTGATTGTCCAAAGCTGCGAGGGATCCCTTGCTGACTGGCTCTGGAAAGCTAACGATGCTGGCAAGTTTACTTGGCTAGATATACAACCTTCGTGGCAAACGGAAAACCTATGGGCCGGTTTGCTCGGTGGAGCATTTCTCAGCTTGGCAACTCATGGCACCGATCAAATGATGGTACAGCGTTATCTCAGCGCCCGATCGCTGAAAGATGCTCGCATCGCCTTGCTACTTAGCGGCCCTTGCGTGCTACTTCAGTTTATGCTCTTCCTTATGGTTGGCGTTGCACTTTGGGCCTACTATCAATCGTATCCCATCGAGCAAAATCTAAAAAATGATCAAGTCTTCGCCCATTTCATCGTTCATGTGATGCCAGTCGGTATGTCGGGTCTAACGTTAGCTGCCGTACTCAGTGTCGCGATGTCGACGATTTCAAGTTCGGTGGGAAGCAGTGCATCGACCTTTGTTACCGATTTATGGTTAGGGGGCTCTTCCGCTGGAAAAAACGAAGCGACGATGACTTGGTTGTGTCGCATCGCCACAGCAGTCTTTGGCCTGCTGCAAGCGATTGTAGCACTGTCAGTTGCTTGGCTACCGATTCTTCAAGTGCAATCGGTGATCAGCCAAGTCCTTACTCTTTCTGGTTTCGCATCTGGAATTGTGCTTGGTATCTTTCTGCTTACTATCAGTCGCCGAAAGATAACCGCTCCCAGCTTAACGCTCGCTATGATTTCAGCGGTCGGCTTAACTAGTTTCTTTGTATTCGCTCCGAAAGACAGCGACTTTAAAATAGTAGGTACTCTCGCAGCGTTTACGACCGCAACCATCACTGTAATCGTTGCAACAGTGACTCAATCGCTAGTCAATCTGATCGATCCACCCCAGCCAAACAATCTAAAAGACTTTACACCGTGAAAACAACGCTCGAGAACAACGACATGAATTCAGTAGATGAAAAATGGATCTCGATGGAACACCGAGTCCAGACAATAAGTCTGATGATTATTGCCGCTGCGACGGTAGGCTTAGTTCTCTATTGGCTCCGCCCAGTACTTCTTCCATTTGTTCTTGCGCTATTCTTTACTGTCGGCTTAACTCCCATTTTTGATTGGTTTCAAGCCACGCTACGCGTTTCACGTTTGACGGCAGTTGCCATCACGTTTATCTGCGGTCTGATCATGACTGTGGTTTTGTGGTTGGTCCTATGGCTGTCGATCGCTTCACTCCTCGAAGATTCTTCTACTTACAACAAGCGATTTAGCGAGATCGCAGCAACACTCACTCAATGGCTGCCAGATGACAATGACGAGGAAACTGCGAAAGATGCTACCGAGCCCAAAAAGCCCGCCAATCCAGTTCCACAAGTTGACGCTGCAAAATCCGAAACTGATTCGGCAACCTCCGATCTTCTGCAAGATGTAGAACTCCTTGAGCATGAGGTTCACCAAGATCCTGCTAAAACTCCTCGCGCTAATAAAATGGCCAAGTACACTGGCCAATATCTTAACCATGCAATGGGTCAACTCTACAACAGTCTATCGCATCTTTTAGGTATGACTGTTATGGTGAGCATCTTTATGTTTTTCCTGTTGCTCGGCAACACTTCTCAAAATGTCCATCAGCATCCCGCTTGGCGCGAGATCGAAGAAAAGATCCGGAATTATATCGTAACAAAAACGGTCATCTCATTTATCACAGGCGTCATCTTTGGTGTTGTCCTATGGTTCTATGGAATTCCCCTGGCGGTTGTCTTTGCGCTGCTCGCTTTTCTTTTGAATTTCATCCCAAACGTCGGTCCGCTGATCTCCATTGTGCTACCAATTCCAATGATTTTCTTCGATCCGAACCTTTCTTATTTTTCGATGGCTTTCGCTTTGATCATTATCAGCGTTATCCACTTCATCAGTGGCAATATCATCGAGACAAAGATCATGGGAGATTCCTTCGAATTACATCCCATCGCCATCCTCATCACGCTTATGTTTTGGGGAATGTTATGGGGCATACCAGGAATGTTTCTAGCCGTACCACTAACGGCAGCAGCAAAAATCCTGCTTGAGAAATTTGAATTAACCCATCCTCTTTCCGACTTGCTTGAAGGGAAATGGCCAACAAAAGCTGCAAAGTCTACCGATTAAGCTACCTACTATGATCTATGAGATAGCTTGTCGTTGACGGCAAGCTTCACTCGGGAAGCTGAGTCAGCCATTCCTTTAAAATCGCAGCCGGGATTGTTTTCTTCGATTCCAGTTCCTCAGGCGTTTCACCCCAGTAAAAACTAATCCAGCCATCAATCAGTTCGCGATTGGTCGTGAGAAACTCTTTCTGCTCCGCGATGGTGCAACGCAGCGGAAAGCATTCCTCGATGACAACGGGCTTACCGACTTGAAATCCTTTTAACGTTTCTTGATCTTTCGACGCCTTACCCGATTCCGGGTAGAGATGCACCGAAATAAAGTCAACTTCCGAAGCGATCGTCTCGGGAACAAATCCGCTGGTTAATCCCGGACGATTTAAACTCCAATCCACTAGCCCCACAGTTATCAGGTGCTGCGAGTCGACTTGGCGGATCGCTGTTGCTAATTTCCGGATCCACGCCTTAGCTACTTCCGTACGATCTCTTCCCGCTTGATCCAAGGTGATGAACTGCACGAAGTGCTTATCGCCAAAGGGAGGCCCTAACCACTCACCATTTTTCCGTTTTCCACCTGGTACAACGGGCTCATTCATCAAGTCCCAACAAAAAATTGCAGGTGATGACTTTGCTCGCGCGACAATGGCTCGCCAAAAATTCGCCTGGGCCTCCCATCGAGCTTCTTCATTCAGTTCGTCATACCACTTGGGAACATCCTTTTTGTGATAGCACCCTAGTCCCGTGATATCGAGATAAAGCCGATGACGCTCGGCTAATTGAACCAGCTTTTCGAATTTCTGTAAGCTCTGTTCATTGGGTTCCGTGGCCGAATTCATGAATTTCGCGAACTGCAAGTGAATCCGAATCGTGTTGACTCCCAATCTCTGCATCTCTCCGAAGTCTTCTTCTACTTTCGACCACTGCTGATCCCAATAGTCCTCTAAAAGATTTCCATTAGCATCGTGATCGTAGTTGAACTCTCGCACACGAAATTTCTCCCCTGTATCGGACAATACAAAGTCATGCCCATTGTCAGAGAGTTTGATACGACTAAGTAGCGAACCCTTCCTTGCGACAACTATCGATGCATCGCTTCCTCCTACCACAAGTCGATCCTCAAGAGAAGCGATGGCGTGAGGGTGGTGAGGTGTCACAAAAATATCTTGCTCGATAGATGCATCTGCTAGATCAACAAGCCGCACTCGCCCATCCTCGCAAACAGCCCAAAGCAAAAGCTCACCTTGTTGACAGTTTTCCCATACGGCATCGACAGGAGAGGCTGGCAATCGAACAAATCGAATCATTCGTCCTGTAACGCTATCCCATAATCGAACGGTACGATCGAGACTAATCGACACAATTAGACTATTTTGCGTTGCGATTTTCGGAGAAACCATTAACTTCAGGATACTCTTGCCATGTTGGGAAAGCGTCCGAATAGCAGCCCCTGAATCGACGTCCCAAAATCGAATCGCCGCATCCCTTCCACCGGTAATGACATGACCACTAGCAAGTGAGAAGGCAACAGAAGTACAACCTCCAGGATGCGCATCGATAACCTGTTTTGTTTCTAGCGTCTTCGCATCACAGAGAACCATCTTTCCATTCAACGAAGCACCTGCAATCAATGTTTCGTCAGGATTCCAGGCAACCGAATAGATAACATCGTCAGCAATTGTTTTTTCCTGAATCAAGGCTGACTCTGGCCAGGAATAGATCAATATTCTCCCTGTCTCACCAGGAGTACCTCCCGCCACCGCAACTCTTGTTCGATCATGAGAAAAAGCGATATCGTGAATGGTCTGAACTTGTGTACGTAAACTGCGTGAAACACGCATATCTTCTGGTAAGTGGACGGTAATATCTCCATCGCTGGTCGCAATGAGTTCTCGCGAACCAGCGACGTAATGCATCGCTGTCACCGGTGAATCAGCGGCAACTGAGTTACCAACTTCTTTTTCGTAGGCAAATGATGTACTTGCTGACACGAATGTGAGCAACGCGAAGACTAGTAACATTCCTATTGCTACCGACTGCAATACATTGAATCTCAGTGCAAGCTGATTCTTCATGCGATAATCTCAGTTATACAACGACCTGTCGCATTGACCGATATCGGCCGCCCATCGGGAGTCATGAGTCGAGTCTCCGGTGAAATTCCCAGTAGACTATAAATCGTGCAAGCTAAATCCGCAGGTGTGACCGCTCCCTCTCTAGGGCTCTCACCCGTTCTATCGCTTGCTCCATGTACGTAGCCCGCTTTGGTTCCACCACCCGCCATAAAGATACTGAAGACGCGCGGCCAATGATCGCGTCCGCCAGTCGTATTAATCTTCGGCGTTCTCCCAAACTCTCCCATCACAATCACAAGCGTCTGCTCAAGAAGCCCTCGCTGAGACAGATCCGAAATTAGCGCTGCAAGAGCTTTGTCGAGATTTGGAATCAGACCGACTCCTTCCTTGGCGCCTGCGTATCCCTGCTTCAGTCGTAGCACGAGATCAGAGTGTGTGTCCCAGTCGTTGTTCTGAATGTTGATAAAGGGGACATTTCGCTCGACCAAGCGTCTCGCTAGTAAGCAGCATTGCCCAAGAGTATGCTCGCCATAAAGGGAACGAATCGATTCAGGTTCACTCTCCCATTGGAATGCATTTCGAGTCGCCGGGTTTAAGATGATTTCATACGCCTGATGAAGTAGGGATTTATCCTCAGAACGCAATGACCCTTCCGGTGCTTGAGCGGATAGATTTGACTGTTGCAATCGATTTTCGAGATTCTCTAATTGCTGGACAAAACTTCGTCTTCGATTCAATCGCGTTTCGTCTAATCCAGGATAGAACGTGAGATCGCGAGGAGATATCTTCCCAGAACGTGGATCGCGAGGAACAAGAAAGGGTTCGAATTGAGACCCTAAAAAACCGGCACCTGCTGTAGGACGATACTCGTGAAGCGCAATATACGAGGGCAGTTCTGCTGAAGAGTGATTCAAGTGAGAAACTACAGATCCAAAACTTGGATAAGTTAACGAGGGAGAAGGTTGATAGCCCGTTAATAGATAGTGATTAGCAATATTATGCTCACCTAGCGGCGATGTCATCGAACGAATGATGCAGCAACGATCTGCAATTGCCGCAGTTTTCGGCATTACCTCGCTGATTGATAGTCCATCGACCTTTGTCGAAACCGATCGGAAAGGCCCACGTATTTCAGCGGGAGCTTCCGGTTTCGGATCGAAGGTTTCAAGATGACTTGGACCTCCATCCAGCCAGATAAGAATACAAGACTTCGCTTTTGACTTTTCAATAGCAGCAGAAGCAATGCGTTGCTGAAAAACTTGCTGCAAACCTAGCCCCAGCATGGGAATGGTGCCGAGTCGGATAAAACTGCGCCTCGATAAGCCGCTGATCGCCATCGTCATTTTCCAAGTTTATTGAAGTATTTATTCACAACGAGAATTAGTGATTCTCGAGAAAATCGTTCGACGACAGCAAACTCCAGAAAAGATCCTCGAAAAATGCTTTTCGATCAAGAGTGCTCTCGTCCAGTCCCTGCTCGACCCAAAAAGATTCCTCGTTTCGCGTTGGAAGTCGGTTTAAAGTCACCAAATAGAGTTCCTGCAAGATCCGTTGATTGTTTTGCGAAGACGCCAACATATGTGCTAACTTCCCATTTTTGTCGGCGATGCGTTCATTCAATGTGTCGCCATTGATCCAGTGGAGCATCATCGCCAAAGAGGGTCGGCTTGTTTCACTCGCACAAGAACCTGGTATGGAGCAGCGACCGAGCGAATCGAGAGAAGAGGAAGGCGTTTTCGGATCAGCTAACGAAATAGCCCTAGCTCCTAGCGATGTATCGGGGAACAATGTTGGCGTACCGGTCGCGTCACTGATCAAGTCAAGAGTAACTTCCGGAGAGAGAGCCTTTCTCGGTCCATATACGTAAAAGGAATCGGGGAACTTTCGATCCTGTACCGGAGCACTTCTGCGCTTATAAGTATTCGACATCACCAAATCCCGCATGAAATGCTTGAGACTATATCGCTTACGAGTAAGCTCCTCGGTCAATCTGTCTAGTAACGCCGGGTGAGAAGCAGGGTTCGTTGTGCGGATATCATCGAGCGGTTCAATAAGTCCTCGGCCGAAGAAATGCGCCCAGAGACGATTCGCAAAAGCACGCGCCGCGTAAGGATGCGCTGTATCGAACAGCCAGCGGCTTAATTGCTCGCGAGCATCACTGCTAGTGGAAATCTCTGCATCTCCTGGTATCCGAGCAAGCGCCGGTAGTCCGGTTTGAGGATTAGTTACAAAACCGCGATCATCCCATCGGACGAATCGATCTCGCTGCAAGCGTGCAAAAATCGCAGCTAAACCATGATAATCCTGCTGCTTCCACCGATCCAAAGGATGGTCGTGACAATTAGCGCAAGCGATTTGTATACCCATAAAAATCTTGCTTATCTGCTCGGCCTGACCCCGAGCGTCTGGCGATACCAGCATGAAGAATGCAGGCCCAACCTCGTGACTATCTCCACTGGCCGTCAACAGCTTGCTGGTGACTTCATCCCAGGGTACATCATTGTCGATCTGGATTTGCAACCATTGATAGAAGGCCTTTAAGCCCTCGGGAGACGCAGCGATTGCACGAATTCCCAGAATGCGACTCCAGCGGTACGTCCAGTATTGAGTGAACTGCGGTGAAGCAAGTAAGCGATCGATCAAACGTTCATATTTATTTTCCTCAGCATCCTCAGAGTAGGAAAGCACTTCGCTCTCTGTTGGCATTCGTCCCGTTAAATCCAGCGAGGCTCGACGGAGCAGTGTCACGTCATCCGCCTCGGGATAGGGAGTGAGGTTCAATTCACCAAGCCTTTTATCGATCTCGAAATCGATACTCGATGTCGCGGCCACTTCAGCATTAGTCGCTATCGATTCCGCGAAAGGAGTAATAATCTGGACACAAGTAACTTGATCTAGAAAACGAATCACCAACGAGTGAATCCCAGGTCGGAGAGATTCGATTTTTTGAGAGGACTCATCGTACCGAAGAGCCGAAGGATCAGGAATCGAGATCGTCGCAATCTCGGTCACGTCTCGATCTTTCTCTCCAACAAAACAAGCATGAACTCTCAGCTTCCGATTTTCATTAAGAGGGATACGGAGAGATTTTTCTGGAGAAATCTCAGCCTCTTGGATCGTCATCTCGAGTCGCTCAAGCACCACCTTTTCAGATCTTTTAACTCCGCTTTGAATCCAACTTTCGATTCTGCGCCAGTGTACGGAGTCTTCGGGAAGCTTAATTCCTCCCTCATGATCGAGGAGTCCTGAAGGCTTCTTGAGCAGCAAGCTATTTGTGGGGATAGAGCGATCTACACGCCTCCCCTCCCACTCATGAACAATTGCTGAATAGTCTGCCAAAGGATCACTACCCCAGAGCGACAATCGAAAACCGCCTCTGCCGGCGGTCGCACCATGGCACGCACCTGAATTGCAGCCTGCTTTGGTGAGAATAGGTAGTACTGTCGTATCGAAATAAAGAGGTTCACTCGACTTCGCTGCCGAGCCCAACAGAACAACGACGAAAAGGATTCGATACAAGATCATAAAAATTTACGAGCTCAACGGTTATCGTTTCTCGGATTCCTCCCTCGACTCACCATAGGTTTTCGCCCATTGCCGCAAGATGGCTTGAGCCCGAGCTGTTCCATAGTTCTCCAGTTTGCCGCTCCCCACAATCGTCCGCGCGATGCGACCTATTTCCTTTTTCGCCGCTGGTTTATCAGCAATCCACTTTTCGATATCTTCCGCTGCCTGGTTCACCTGCTCTTCCGAAGCGTCGAGTTGAATCAAGGGACGAATCCTTGGACGCAATTGTTCGACAATTTGCGAATTCGCATTTTCGTTAGCCATAGGCCGCGAATTTCTATCTCCCATTTGAGACTCCTGCAACTGCTTGATATCCGGCATTTCTCCTCCGACGAGATCTACGATCGACTTGATTATCTTGGGAAGATCCACCTGAAGGCTTGGTTGAATGAGCGCGTAATTCGCAACTACTTTGCCACGGTGACATAGCAAGATGGTAAGTGTCATCTGTCGGTTCAGCCCGTAGGAACCAGGACCTTCTACACCATCGGGATAGATTCCTATCCTGGTCTTATCTGGAAGGGCATGACGCATCCGCTTTAAATCATTCTCCGCCTGCGTAGGATCGGCCGTAAGCCACACAACACAGCCTTCGATATCCTTCTCCTTTCGATCGCGAACATAGTTCATCAAGACTCGAGTCATGGCGATAGAAGGTCGATTCGCCTGATGAACAAACAGTAGAAGAAGAGGCTTTTCCCCTGTTTGACTTACAGGGTCGAATTTTGCTCCCGCTTGATCATCAAACACCTCCATGATCGTAAATTTGGAGACGCTCTCCCCGACTTGCGGTCCAGAGAATAGAGTTTCCGATGGATTCGCATCCTGCGAGACTCCGACTCTGGCCAGGCACAGAACCAATAGTGATGCAAGGCTGATCGTATTCCCGCATCGAAAGGGACAGTACCTGAAGCCATATCGCGTCGTGGAGAGGTCTTTAGCGATCATAAATTATTGCCTATAGAGGCTGTGTAAAGACATGGTTGGTACAAAGCAAAGCCGATAAACCAGACCGTTATTCTACCCGGAGAATCCTCACCCGGCATGGATTATCGATATGAAGAAGTTACGTTTGTAACGATTTTTCCGTACAAGTCGACTAGCAAACTAGCTTGAAAGTTTGATTCCGAACTGTGCCTTACAGTAAATCGCTTCTGCCTGCAGTCGCAACCTACATTTTGATGGTGTTGAAATCCGTAAACACGAATCAGATTCTGAACTGTAGGACATGGAAGATTTCCTTTTTATTGGACTATTACCGATTGCCGTCTACGGTGCGCTAGCAGTACGCACCTTCGGTGTGCTGGGAATCGCATTAACAATGCTGATTGCCGGTACCGTTTTTGGGCACTCGTTTTTCCATTTATCCATCATCACCCTGGACCGTCTCTTACTTGGCATCTTGGTCGGCGCGATCGCCATCTTTCGAATTCACGGTAAAATCGAGGGTGAACGCTGGAATATGATCGATGTCCTCATGGCGATCTGGATAGGCTGGATCACTCTAAATACGCTCCAGCATGACTGGCGCATGAATAAATACTCCGGCGTTCCCGTTCTTCTTTTCTTTTATTTGATTCCATCTTGCTGCTATATCATCGGACGATACCTAAGACCTAATACCGTGCAGATACGCTGGATAATGCTCAGCTTTGCAGCACTTGGACTCTACCTATCAATAACAGCTACAGCAGAGCGATTTGGACTTCACTATGTTGTCTTTCCGCGATACATCGTCAATGCGACTTATGCGGAGTTTCTCGGCCGAGGCCGCGGACCTTTGCTTAACCCATCCGGCAATGGAATCCTCATAGCTTTAGGAATGGTTTGTGCATTACTTCTCGCTAAAGATCTTCAACGATACAACCGTCTTGCTCTAGCAGTTGTCTTGACAATCTTCTCCCTGGGCATCTACAGCACGCTCACTCGATGCGTCTGGCTAGGTGGACTCGCTGCATTATCGATAGTCTTCTGGGCTTACGGACCGCCAAAATTGAAATGGACTGGGCTAGTTTATGGGATTGTCGTCGCAGTCTTTGTCATTCCGATTGCGTATCCTTATCTCACCAAATTCAAAAGAGACAAAAACGTTAGCGTTGAAGACATGGCAGAGTCGGCCAAACTAAGACCTATGTTGGCAATCATTGGCTGGAAGATCGCTCAGGATCATCCACTCACTGGAGTTGGACTGGGGCATTATCTTCAATACAGTATGGACTATGCCCATGATCGAGATATCGATATGCCATTACAGAAAGCCGCCAAATATGTGCAGCATAATGTCTTTCTTTCGATGCTCACTGAAAATGGCGCGGTTGGCCTAAGCCTATTTTTGTTACTGATAACCAAGCTCTGCCTCTTTGCTCGGCAGGTATGGCGTTATCCCTTTGTTACGCGTGAAGGGCGCTATCTGGTCATCATATTCTTCGGATTCTTGGCTACTTATTTCTGCAATGGAATGTTCCAGGATGTGCTGATCATCCCCATGATCAACAGCTTCTTACTCTTTCTCGCCGGGGTTCTTCGTAGCTTGAATCATTCGCTAGAAGGGCAAAGTATCGCGATCACATCTGAACTTCAGAAGAACCATCGCTTTCCATCGGCTACTGTCGCTCTTCGTGCCCCTTGATTTGGAAACAGAATCAGATGCAGCGCAACTATGCTATCGATCAAGCACGATTTCTCGCCGCTGCCGGAGTTGTGTGGATTCACTCACTCCGAAGCGAGTCCCTTCAACCCCTTAAGGAAGTTGGGCGATTTGCGGTTCCCTTCTTTGTCATACTTACCATTCTTTTGACGATGCAAGGAGTAGACCGTGCACCGAGACGCAGCTTGAAAGAGTTTATCACTCAGAAGTTTCAAAGACTTTATCTTCCAATGATTCTTTGGAGTGTTGCCTATCTACTTCTGAAATGCATGAAAATCATTCTCCAACCCAATGCACCCAACGACTTCCCTGGAATCTCATTTCTATGGGGAGGCACAGCTTATCACCTATGGTTTATTCCTTTTATGTTTGCGGTGTGCATCGCCACGTTCATGTTCAGGAAAATGACGCTTCAGACAAGTGGATCAATTCGAGGAATATCATGGCTGTTGGTAATAACCGCCTTTGTTATCGCATTCGCTCTTCCGGAATTCCCGCTTGTCCACCTGGATCCGGGGCTCGAATGGATGTGGCGAGCAACGCCTTCCGCTCTGCTAGGAATTGCACTGTTTAACTGCTCGGGTACCCATGCTTCAGCGTTTCAATTATCGCCGAAGATGTGCGTATTGGCATGCATCACCGGAGGCTTAGCATTACTGCTGTCGATTCTTGAGCCTGACCAGCTCGCCCTTCAAACAATCGCTGGATTAATGTTCTTTGCAATGATCCTAAACGCACCATCGCAACTCGAATCCTGCAACTGGCTGACTCAATTAGGACGA
>Ga0315900_10001010_pt1 | contig 45350 bp, 41 predicted proteins | sample LakEriMetagenome_FD_203521 | JGI IMG/M metagenome (GOLD analysis project Ga0315900, IMG submission 203521) | Freshwater fungal communities from buoy surface, Lake Erie, Ohio, United States - Buoy 12 MA114 | ecosystem: Environmental > Aquatic > Freshwater > Lake > Lake biofilm | place: USA: Lake... | reverse complement strand
CACCGGGCAACCGGCGGCCAGCGCGGGCGCCACCTTTCGGGTGATCATGGCCAGCGGGAAGTTCCAGGGCGTGATGGCGGCGCACACGCCGATGGGCTGGCGCAGCACCATCAGGCGGCGGTTGTTATCAAACTGGGGCAGGGTTTCACCGTTGATCCGCTTGGCCTCTTCGGCGTACCACTCGACGAAGCTGGCGCCATAGGCCACCTCGCCCTTGGCCTCGGGGAAGGGTTTGCCCTGTTCGGCGGTCATGATGCGGCCCAGGTCCTCCTGGTTTGCCATGAGCAGGTCGTACCACTTGCGCAGGAGGATGCTGCGCTCCTTGGCGGTTTTCGAGCGCCAGGCCGGCCAAGCGGCATCGGCGGCGGCGATGGCGGCCTCGGCCTCCTTCGGGCCCAGGTTGGCCACCTCGGCCAGCTTGAGGCCGTTGCTCGGATCGTGCACCGCAAAGCGGCTCTGGCCGGAGACCCACTGGCCGTTGATCAGGCCGTCGGTCTTGAGCAGCGTGGGGTCCTTGAGCAGGGACAGGGGCGAGGTTTTCATGTCCATGGCGGGCGGGTCTCCGAGGGGTGTTCTGGCCCGCATTGTGCGCCGGGGCGTATTCCAGGGTTGTCCCCTCTGTTTCTGCTGCGGTATCGCGCCCCGCCGCAGCGGCAGGCCGGGGTCGAAAACCTATAATCGAAAGCTTGCCTCGGCCGGTCTGTGACCCGTGCCAGGCGCCCGATCAGGCCCACGCCCCGCACACCATGAGCACCCAAGTCAAACCGTCCTCGTTCAGCGTCGCCGACATCCGCCGCACTTTCCTGGACTTCTTCGCCGCCAAGGGCCACACCGTGGTCGAGTCCAGCCCGCTCGTGCCGGGCAACGACCCTACGCTGATGTTCACCAATTCGGGGATGGTGCAGTTCAAGGACGTGTTCCTGGGCACCGACAAGCGGGGCTATGTGCGCGCGGCCTCGGTGCAGGCCTGCCTGCGCGCCGGCGGTAAGCACAATGACCTCGAGAACGTGGGCTACACCGCTCGCCATCACACCTTCTTCGAGATGCTGGGCAACTGGTCCTTCGGCGATTACTTCAAGAAGGAGTCGCTCACCTGGGCCTGGGAGCTGCTTACCGAGGTCTACCAGCTGCCCAAGGAGCGCCTGTGGGCCACGGTGTACATCGATGACGACGAGGCCTTCGACATCTGGACGAAAGTGATCGGCCTGCCACCCGAGCGGGTGGTGCGCATCGGCGACAACAAGGGTGGCAAGTATCAGTCCGATAACTTCTGGATGATGGCCGACACCGGCCCCTGCGGCCCGTGCTCCGAGATCTTCTACGACCACGGCCCCGAGGTGGCGGGCGGCCCCCCGGGCAGCCCCGATGCCGACGGCGACCGCTACATCGAGATCTGGAACAACGTGTTCATGCAGTTCGACATGCAGCCCGATGGCTCGGTCAAGCCGCTGCCGGCGCCCTGCGTGGACACCGGCATGGGCCTGGAGCGGCTGGCGGCCATCCTGCAGCATGTCCACAGCAACTACGAGATCGACCTGTTCGACACGCTGATCGCCGCCGCCGCCCGCGAAACCGGCACCCAGGACCTGGCCAATCCCTCCCTGCGCGTGATCGCCGACCATATCCGCGCCACGGCCTTCCTCGTGAGCGATGGCGTGATCCCGAGCAACGAAGGCCGGGGCTATGTGCAGCGCCGGATCGTGCGCCGCGCGATCCGCCATGGCTACAAGCTCGGTCGCAAGGCACCCTTCTTCCACAGGCTGGTGCCCGACCTGGTCAAACTCATGGGCGCGGCCTATCCGCGTCTGGCGGCCGAGGCCTCCCGCATCACCGAGGTGCTCAAGGCCGAAGAGGAGCGTTTCTTCGAGACGCTGGAAAACGGCATGGACATCCTCGACGCCGCCCTCAAGGACGGTGCCCGGGTGCTGCCGGGTGACGTGGCCTTCAAGCTGCACGACACCTATGGCTTCCCGCTCGACCTCTCGGCCGACGTGTGCCGCGAGCGTGGCATGACGGTCGATGAGGCCGGCTTCACCGCCGCCATGGAGCGCCAGAAGGCCGCCGGGCGCGCAGCTGGCAAGTTCAAGATGGACCGCGCCCTCGAATACACCGGCGACGGCCATCCCTTCACCGGCTACGAGCGCCTGGAGGAACCGGCCAAGGTCGTCGCGCTGTACCGCGACGGCACCCCGGTGCGCCAGTTGTCCACCGGCGAGACCGGCGTGGTGGTGCTTGACACCACGCCTTTCTACGCCGAAAGCGGCGGCCAGGTAGGGGACAGTGGCACGCTGGCGGCCACCGGCGTGCAGTTCGAGGTGGATGACACCCAGAAGATCAAGGCGGATGTGTTCGGCCACCACGGCGTCCTGGCGCAGGGCGCGCTCAAGGTCGGGGACGCGGTCACCGCCCGCGTCGATGCTGCGAGTCGCCACGCCACCATGCGCAATCACAGCGTGACGCACCTGATGCACAAGGCCCTGCGCGAAGTGCTCGGCGCCCACGTGCAGCAAAAGGGCTCGCTGGTCGACCCCGACAAGACCCGCTTTGATTTCACCCACAACGCGCCGGTCACCGAGGCCCAGATCCGCGAGATCGAGCGCCGCGTGAACGCCGAAATCCTCGCCAACGAGGCCACCCAGGCCCGCGTGCTGCCGATCGACCAGGCCAAGGCCACCGGCGCGGTCATGCTGTTTGGCGAGAAGTACGGCGACACCGTGCGCGTGCTGGACATCGGCACCAGCCGCGAGCTGTGCGGCGGCACCCATGTGCAACGCACCGGCGACATTGGCCTGTTCAAGGTGGTCGGCGAGTCCGGCGTGGCCGCCGGCGTGCGCCGTATCGAAGCCGTGACCGGCGCCAATGCGCTGGCCTACCTGCAGCAGGTCGAGGCGACGGTGCAGGCGGCCGCTGCCGCCCTGAAGGCGCCCACGGCCGAACTGCAATTGCGCATCGGCCAGGTGCTGGACCAGGTGCGCACGCTCGAAAAGGAAGTGGCGGCCCTCAAGGGCAAGCTCGCCTCCAGCCAGGGCGACGAACTGGTCGCCCAGGCCATCGACGTCAAAGGCATCAAGGTGCTGGCCGCCACGCTGGCCGGTTCGGATGCCAAGGTCCTGCGCGAGACCATGGACAAGCTCAAGGACAAGCTCAAGACCGCCGCTATCGTCCTGGCGGCGGTGGACGGCGACAAGGTCCAGATCGCGGCCGGCGTCACCGCCGACAGCCTGGGCAAGGTCAAGGCCGGCGAACTCGTGAACTTCGTCGCGCAGCAGGTGGGCGGCAAGGGCGGCGGCAAGCCCGACATGGCCATGGCCGGCGGCACCGATGCCCGGGGCCTGCCTGCGGCGCTCAAGTCGGTGCAGGCCTGGGTGGCCGAGCGGGCCTAGTCCTCATTGACCACACGGCGGAAGGCGGCGACGAAATCCGCCACCGCCCGGGGGGACTTCGAGCCCTTGGGCTGCAGGGCGCGCACTTCCACCGGCACCTCCGGCAGCAACTTGCGCACGTCGAGGCGCCGGCCATTGGCCGCCTGCGCCGTGAAGGAATCGATGATCGCCGGGCCAAAGCCCTGTTCGGCCATCACCATCGCAATATGGTGCGTCTGCACCGTCATGCCCGCCCGCGGGTTCAGGCCCAGGCGGGCCCACTGGTCGGCCAGCACCGCCCCCAGCGGGTCCCCTTCGTCGATGCGGATGAACGGCGCGCTGAGCACCTCCTGCATCGTGACCGTCTGGCGCCGGTCCCCGCCCTCGCGCCGGCCACTGACGCACACCAGCCGACCGGTGGCCACGAGTTCATCCTGGGATCCGGGGTGCGACACCTGGCCATAGACGATTCCCACATCGCATTCCTGCAGCGCGATGGCACGGGCGATATCGTTGGAGTGGTGGGTGTGCACCGACAGCGGGATTTCCGGATGCTGGCGCCGGAACAGCCGCAGCGCCTCCGGCAACGCCTTGACCGCCAGCGACGGCACGATGTGGATGCGAAAGGGGCGCTCCCCGCCTGCGCGCAAGGCCGTCGCCATGCGTCGCACCGACTCGAGCTGCAGCATCAGGGCCTGCGCCTCGGGAAACAGCTGCCGCGCCTCGTGCGTGGGCACCAGCCGCCGGCCTTCGCGGGTGAACAGGGCGTAGCCCAATTGAAGCTCCGCATGCTGCAGGGTCTGGGTGATCGCCGGCTGCGTGACATGCAGCAGGCGCGCCGCACCACTGACGCTGCCGGTGAGCATCACGGCGTGGAAAGCTTCGACCTGTTTGAGACGCATGGGAACCTTTGTGTCGGCAATCCGCCTTTGACATAAGGATAGCTTATGGATTGAATGTCAATTCCTATATGAAGGTCGCTTTGACCTTCGTACGATGTCCTCTGGCACCCCATCGCGCCTCAGCGCATGGCGCATCACCGCGCCGCCTGCCACCCTGACCTCACTGTCTGAAAGGAAGTCCCGTGAAGCTGTCTCGCAAGTCGACCCTGGTCCTGATGTCCCTCGCCACCGCGGCGGTCGCCGCCCATGCCCAGTCCACCCTCGACAAGGTCAAGTCCAGCGGGACCATCACCGTGGCCTACCGCGAGGCCTCCATCCCCTTCTCCTATCTGGGCGGCGACGGCAAGCCGGTGGGCTTCGGCTGGGAGATCTGCGGCAAGATCGTCGACCAGGTGCGCCGCGCCACGGGTCGCAATGACCTGACGGTCAAGACCCAGGCGGTGACCTCGCAGAACCGGATTCCGCTGATGGTCAACGGCACGATTGACATCGAGTGCGGCTCGACCACCAACAACTCTGACCGCGCCAAGCAGGTGTCCTTCTCCATCAACTACTTCTACACCGGCACCCGCCTGATGGTGAAGGCCAATTCGCCGATCAAGACCTTCGCCGACCTCAAGGGCCGCAAGGTGGTGTCCACCACCGGCACGACCAACTTCCAGGTCCTGCGCAAGTACAACGCCGACAACGGCACCGGCTTCGACCTGATGTCGGCCAAGGACCATGACGAATCGGCACTGATGGTCATGCAGGGCCGCGCCGACGCCTTCGGCATGGACGACATCCTGCTGTACGGCCTGCGCGCCAGCGCGCAGAACCCGGCCGACCTCGCGGTGGTGGGCGAGGCCCTGCAGGTCGAGCCGTACGCCATCATGCTGCGCAAGGACGATCCCGCCTTCAAGAAGCTGGTGGATGACACCGTGGCAGGCCTGATGAAGTCCGGCGAATTCGACGCGCTGTATCGCAAGTGGTTCATGTCGCCGATCCCGCCCAAGGGCATCAACCTCAATGCCCCCATGAGCCAGGAGCTGCGTGACAATCTTCGCGCGCTCTCCGACAAGCCCGCCATTTGACCCTAAGGCATCCGGACGGACCCTGCGGTTCGTCCGGGTGGCCCCGGGCTCCCGTGCCTTCGCCATGTTTTCATCGCCTGACCTGTCCCACCTGCCCGACGCCCCGTGCTACCTCAATGGAGAATTCGGTCCGCTGCGCGAGGCGCGCGTGAGCGTGCTCGATCGCGGCTTCATCTTCGGCGACGGGATTTATGAAGTCGTGCCGGCCTATGCCGGACGGCCCTTGCGCTTCGAGCAGCACATGGCGCGCCTGACGCGCTCGCTGGCCGAGGTGCGCATTCCCAATCCGCACGATCCGGCCGGCTGGCGCGCCCTGGTCGATCGCCTGCTGGCCGACAATGCCGCCCACCAGGGGAAATCGCCGGACCAGATCGACCAGATGGTCTACCTGCAGGTGACCCGCGGGGTGGCCAGGCGGGACCACGCCATGCCTGCGGGCCTCGTGCCGACCGTGTTCGCCATGGCGCAGCCCCTGGCGCCCGTGCCCGAGGCCCTGCGCCGTGACGGCGTGGCCTGCGTGACAGCCGACGACTTCCGCTGGGAAAAGGCCCACATCAAGAGCACCAGCCTGCTCGGGGCGGTGCTGTCGCGGCAAATGAGCGCCGATGTGGGCGCCACCGAAACCATCATGTTCCGCCAGGGCTTCCTCAGTGAGGCGGCCGCCAGCAATGTCTGGGTGGTTCGGGACGGCCGGGTCCTGGGCGTGCCCAAGGACCATCGGGTGCTCGAGGGCATCCGCTATGGCCTGATCGAGGATCTGTGCCGGGCGCAAGGCCTGCCCTTTGAGCTGCGTCCCATCACGCGCGACGAGGTGCTCGCTGCCGATGAACTGATCATCAGTTCGGCCACCAAGGAAGTCCTGGCGGTGTCGACGCTGGACGGCCAGCCGGTGGGGCGGGGCGCGCAGGCTGGTCGGCCCGGCCCGGTCTACGCCCGCCTGTACGACGCCTACCAGGCCGCCAAGCGCGGTTGACGCCGCACCCCGAGGCGCCGTCCAGGCGGATGCCTCAGGCGCGCCGTGTGAACACCAGGTCCCACACGCCGTGGCCCAGGCGCAGGCCCCGCTGTTCGAATTTGGTGAGCGGCCGATAGTGGGGCTTGGGCGCAAAGCCTTCCGCGGTGTTGCGCAGCAGCGGTTCAGCCGACAGCACCTGCAGCATCTGCTGCGCGTAGGGTTCCCAGTCGGTGGCGCAGTGCAGATAGCCGCCCGGGGCCAGCCGCGTGGCCAGGCGAGCCACCAGCGGCGACTGGATCAACCGCCGCTTGTGGTGCCGCAGCTTGTGCCAGGGGTCGGGGAAAAAAATATGAATCCCGGCCAGGCTGCCCGGCGGTAGCATGCGGTCCACCACTTCAACCGCATCGTGTTGCAGGATGCGGATGTTCTGCAGGCCCAGCGCGCCGATGCGTTTGAGCAGGGCGCCCACCCCGGGCTCATGCACCTCGCAGCACAGGAAATTCGTGTCTGGCAGCACGCCGGCGATGTGCGCGGTGGCCTCGCCCATGCCGAAACCAATTTCCAGCACCATCGGGGCCGCACGCCCGAACGCCCCGGTGATATCCAGCGGCTGCGCCGAAAAGGGCAGCAGGAACTGCGGGCCCAGGGTCTCGAAGGCCCGGGCCTGCCCGAGGGTGGTGCGGCCCGCGCGGCGCACGAAAGTCCGGACGGTGCGGGGATGTGCGATGCCCTCGGGCCGGCCGGACAGGTCCTGTTCGTCAGTCATGCCCTGATTGTCTCCGCCCAGGCCCGGGTGGCCGCGGCCAGCCAGTCGGCGAGGGTCGCGGCCGCGAAGGCGTCCACCGGCAGGTCCAGCACCCGGCCCGCGGCCGCCAGAGCGGTGACAGGCGAGCCCAGATCCAGCGCCTGCGCCCCGGTGTGCTTGGACAGTTTTTCTCCCCGCGAGTCGTACACCAGCGGGGTGTGCAGATAGCGGGGTGTGGGCAGGCCCAGGGCCTGCTGCAGCCAACGCTGGCGCGCGGTGTTGTCGGCAAGATCCTCCCCCCGCACGATGTCGCTCACCGCCTGGTCGGCATCGTCCACCACCACCGCCAGCTGGTACGCCCACAGGCCGTCGGCTCGCTTGAGCACGAAGTCGCCCACCTCGGAGGCCAGGTCCTGCGCCTGCGGCCCCAGCCGCCGGTCGGTCCAGGCGATGCACCCCGCGTTCTCGGTGCGCAGGCGCCAGGCCCGGGCCGGCTTACCGGCCAGCCCGGTGCGGCAGGTGCCCGGATAGATCCGCTCGCCGTGACGTGAGCGCATCGCGCCGGCAGCGGCCACGGCATCGTCGATCGCCTTGCGCGAGCAGCCGCAGGGGTAGGCTTGGCCGCTTGCCACCAGCTGGTCCAGCGCGGATTGGTAGGCCGCGCCGCGCGCCGACTGATAGCGGGGCGGCGCGTCAGGCTGCAGCCCGCAGGCGGCCAGTTGCCGCAGGATTTCGGCATCGGCGCCAGGCACGCAGCGCGGTGTGTCCACATCCTCGATGCGCACCAGCCACTGCCCGCCGTGGGCCCGTGCATCGAGCCAGCTGGCCAGGGCCGCCACCAGGGAGCCGGCATGCAGCGGCCCGGTGGGGGAGGGGGCGAATCGTCCGACGTAAGGGCGGGCCATGTCGTGGCGTCGCTCGGCGTGCGCGGGTGGCAGGCGTCTCGGTCGCGTGTTGAGCCAGCAGGAATCGGAGGGCCGGCGGCTCTAACGCGGTGCGTGTCCCGGACGGCGCTGCAGCGCGTGCAGGGCCAGTGTCAACCCGGAGACGAAGGCGTTTTCCACCCGGTGGCCCAGGCACCAGTCGCCGCACAGGCCCAGGCCCAGGCTGGCATCCCACAGGTGATCCTGCCCCAGCGCCTGAGTGGTCTTGGCATAGAGCCAGCGATGGGCCTGCGCATGCGCCGGCTCGGCGCGGATGCCGGTGATCTCGGCGAAGGCCTTGAGCATTTTGGCCACCACCCGCTGCGGATCGTCCTGCAGATGCTCGAGGGACCAATCGGCGCTGGCCTGCACCGTCCAGCGCTCCACCGGGTTGCGTCCGGGCTTGGACGATTCGCGCGCCAGCCAGGCCACCCGGTGGTGGGCACTCAGGGCGGCGTCCCATTGCGGCCCGAACTGACCCAGCCCGGGCTGGGTGGCCTGCGGGAAGGCCAGCATGAGGGTCCAGCAGGGGGCCATGCGCACCGTCTCCAGGGACTGCAGCAGGTCAGGCGCGACCGCGCTGGCGCGCAGCAGGTCGATCGCTTGCGGCGCGGGGATGGCCAGCATCACCTGGTCAAACCCGGCCTGCACCTGGGGCGCGAGGTCGTCTGATTCGGTGGCCAGTTGCCATCGGCGCGGATCGACCGCATCGCGGGCGAGGGCGGTCACGCGGGTTTGCAGGTGCACCCGGCCAGCGGCGGCCAGGGGCTGGGCCCAGGCGGCGGCCAGCGCATTCATGCCGGGCACCGGCACCACCTGGGCATCGGGTCGGCGGCTCGAGGCCTCCACCACCCGCCCCAGGGGGTCCAGCACGCGCACGGTGTTGGCGGCCCAGGGCGCGCAAAGCCCGGGCTGCATCGCCAGTGCCCGCGCGAAACGCGCATCACGCACGGTGAAATACTGCGCGCCGTGGTCAAAACCGCCGAAGGGCGTGCTGCGGCAGGCCATGCGTCCGCCGAAGCTGCGGCTTTTCTCGAAGACGGTGACCTCGCAGCCGGCTTGGGCCAGCGTGCGGGCGCAGGCCAGTCCGGCAATGCCCGCGCCGATCACGGCAACGCGGCGAACCTCGGACGCCGCAGCGCGCGCAGGGGAGGGCGAAGAGGGCATTTTCTGGGTGGCCATGGGCGTGGTGTCCTGGGTGATTGTGGCATCGACCTGCGGGTCAGGCCGCCAGCAGTCCGGCATGGCGTTCCAGCAAGGCGGTACGGGTGACCGTACTTTCGAGCTGCTGCAGCCACCAGCGCAGCGCGCGCCCGGTGGCGGACGTCTCCCGCCAAGCATAGCTGGCGCGGGTCACGCGGGTGGGCCGCTGCACCACCAGCGGCACCAGCCGGCCGGCGGCCAAGTGGGCGCGCGCCAGGGGCTCGGGCAGGAATCCCGCCCCCAGCCCCCGCAGCTGCGCCTCGAGCTTGGCCTGCATGTGGGGCACGGTGAGTACCTCCTGGCCAGCCAGCAGCCCCATCGTCAGCCCGCCGCTCCGCACCGCCGAATCGGCCACCGCCACCGCCCGGTGCTGCCGCAGCAGGTCGTCCGACAGGGGCTCAGACGCCCGGGCCAGGGGATGGTGCGGAGCCACCGCGAACACGAAATTCAATTCGCCCAGAATCTTGCTGCGGATGCCGGCGCTGTTGCCTGGCTCCAGCGCCACGCCGATGGCCAGGTCGGCCAGGCCGGCCACCAGCGCCTCCAGGGTGCCTGAGAGCACTTCCTCGCGCAGGCGCAGGCGCGTCTGCGGGGCCACCTCGAAGAACGCCTGCGACAGCTCCAGCATCGTGTGGCGTGAAATCACGGTGTCCACCGCCAGCGTCAGCTGCGATTCCCACCCGGTCGCAACCCGGCGCACCCGGTTGGCAACGGCGTCGACCTCACCGAGCAGCCGCTCGCCCTCGCGAAGCAGTTCCTGGCCGGCGGCGGTCGGGCGGGCCTGGCGGGCGCTGCGGTCGAACAGCAAGGCATCGAGCGCCTCTTCCACCTGTCGCACCCGATAGGTGACTGCGCTCGGAACCAGACCCAGTTCGCGCGCGGCTGCGGCAAAACTGCCCAGGCGCGCCACGGTTTGCAGCAGGGCCAGCGTATCGGGCGTGAGGACGTCTCTGGCAGTGGGCATGGGGGCTACGGAAGCGGCAAAGGCTGCAGGAAATCAGCGTTCAATTTTTTTGAATGATGCCATCAAACGGGTTGGCTTTCCGAAGGCAGCGTGCGCCCGAAGATTCGAGCCATCCGACGGTGCCGCGGTGGTGCCCTCCGAACCCCAACGAAAGACCTGACCATGATCACCCTGCGCAAGTCCGAGGACCGCGGCCACGCCCGGCATGGCTGGCTCGATTCGTACCACAGCTTCTCGTTCGCGGACTATCACGACCCCCAGCACATGGGCTTCGGCCCGCTGCGCGTGATCAACGAAGACCGCATCCTGCCGGGCACCGGCTTTGGCACCCATGGTCACCGCGACATGGAAATCATCAGTTATGTGCTGCAAGGCCGTCTGGCCCACAAGGACAGCCTGGGCAATGTCAAGACGCTGCCGCCTGGTGAGGTGCAGCGCATGACCGCCGGCACGGGCGTGACCCACAGCGAGTTCAATCACGCGCCTAACGCGGTCACGCACTTCCTGCAGATCTGGATCGAACCGTCCGCTCGCGGACTGCCCCCGGGTTACGAGCAGAAGGCCTTCCCCGAGGCCGACAAGCGCGGGCGACTGCGCCTGGTGGCCTCGCCCGATGCGGCCGACGGTGCGGTGAAGATCCATGCCGATGTGCGCGTGTACGCCGGCCTGTTCGACGGTGCCGAATCGGCTCGCCTGCCCCTGGCGCCGGGCCGCAAGGCCTATGTGCATCTGGTGCGCGGGGCGCTCGCCGTCAATGGCCAGGCCCTGGCCGGCGGAGATGCCGCCAAGCTCGAAGCCGAGTCCGAAGTGCGGCTTGAGGCCGGCCGCGATGCCGAGGTTCTGGTGTTCGACCTGCCGGCCTGACCGCCTGTGCGGGTTGCCCCGTAGTTCTTTCCTTCCTCACGTTCCGCTGTCACACACTTTTCAGGAGTATCCATAACTGCCTACACCGCCACGGCCACCGCACCGGCTTCTTCAAGAACCTCGCCATCGCTGGCTGCCTGCTGCTGGCGGCCTCGGGCCCGGGCTGCTTCAGCTTCGATGCCCGCCTGCCGCGGTCGTGAACCGGTTCGCGGTTAACCTCCATCCCTTTCGATTTCCCAAGAACACTCTCACAAGGACCTCACCATGGCTTCCATCGCAATCGTCTACCACTCCGGCTACGGCCACACCCAGCGCCAGGCCCAGGCCGTGGCCGAAGGCTCCGGCGGCCGCCTGATCGCCATCGATGCCGACGGCAACCTGCCCGACGCCGCCTGGGAGCAGCTGCAGGCTGCCGATGCGATCGTCTTCGGCTCGCCCACCTACATGGGCGGCCCGAGCTGGCAGTTCAAGAAGTTCGCCGACGCTTCCTCCAAGGCCTGGTTCACCCAGGCCTGGAAGAACAAGCTGTTCGCCGGTTTCACCAACAGCGCCAGCACCACGGGTGACAAGGCCAGCACCATTGCCTACTTCACCACCCTGGCCATGCAGCACGGCGGCCTGTGGGTGGGCACCGGCATGATGCCCGCCAACAGCAAGGCAGCCACCCGCAATGACGTCAACTGGATCGGCGCGGCCTCCGGCGCCTTTGCCACCACCCCGTCCGATGCGGGCGTCAACGAAATGCTGCCCGGTGACCTCGAAACCGCCCGCCAGTTCGGCCTGCGCGTGGCGGAAGTGGCGGCCAAGTGGAGCCGGTGAGCCTGCCTTGACGCCTCCGGCGGGGCGGCCTGCGCTGCCCGCCGTGTGCCCTGGGCCGCTTCGCGGCCCTTTTTGCGGGTGGCTATCATGGTCGCGATGACTGTGTTGTCCATCCTGCCCTGGGCCGATGCCCTGGCCCTGACCTGGTTCCTGGGGGTCTGGCTTGGCTACGCCTGGTACAGCCGCCGCCGCCGCGACCGCGACACCACCTTGCTGGCCGTCACGAACCGCTATCGGCGCCTGTGGATGCTGCAGGCCACCGCGCGTGATCCCCGGATGCTCGACGGCCTGATCATGCAGGGCCTCTCGGGCAGCCCCGCCTTTTTTGCCTCGGCCTCCATGCTGGTCATTGGCGGCGTGTTGGCACTTCTGGGCACCTCCGAGCAGGCGGCCGAACTCGTGCGCGACATTCCCTTCGCGGTGCAGGCTTCCAAGGCACTGCTGGAGGTGAAGATGCTTGTGCTCGGAGGCATCTTCGTTTACGCCTTCTTCCGCTTTTCCTGGTCGATGCGCCAATACACCTTTGCGGCCCTGATGGTGGGGGCGATGCCACCGCCCGAGGAATTCGCCGCCGGCCGGGTCGACCGCGAGCGCTATGCCGAGCGTGCCGGCAAGATGGTGGGCATGGCAGCCGAAACCTTCAACGACGGCATCCGTGCCTATTACTTCGCCTTCGCGGCGATTGCCTGGTTCTTGTCGCCGCTGGCCCTGGCCGTGGCCGCGGCGGGCGTGGCGGTGGTGCTGTACCTGCGGGAATACCGCTCGCACGTGCTTGACGTGCTGCGGGACTGACCGGCCTGCGGGTTCAGCCCTGCGTCGGGGCGAGGTCGGCGCCCAGCGCCTGCCGCTCGTCGAACACGAAGCACTGGCCCCGGTAGTGCGCGCCGCCGGTCTCCTCGAAATAGCGCAGGATCCCGCCCTCGAGTTGCCACACCTGCGCCAGGCCGGCCTCGCGCAGGTAGATCGCCGCCTTCTCGCAACGAATCCCGCCGGTGCAAAAGCTCACCACCGTCTTGCCTTCCAAGTCCGCCCGGTGCGCCTGCACCGCCGCCGGGAAATCGGAGAACTTGGTCAGTCGCCAGTCGATCGCGCCGTTGAAGGTGCCGTAATCCACCTCGAAGGCATTGCGTGTGTCGAGCGTGACCACCGGGCGGCCGGCATCGTCATGGCCCTGATCCAGCCAGCGGCGCAGCGTCGCGGCATCCACCGCCGGTGCCCGGCCCGCCTGCGGCCGGATGGCGGGGTGGTTCATGCGAATGATTTCCGGCTTCACCTTGACCCGCAGCCGCTTGAACGGCACGCTGGCCGACCAGCTTTCCTTGATTGGCAGGCCCGCCAGCCGGGGATCGGCCTGCAGGTCGGCCAGGAAACCGCGCAGCGCCGCGGCATCGCCCGCCAGGAACAGGTTGATGCCCTCGGGGGCGAGCAGGAGGGTTCCGCGCACGCCGGCTGCGGTCGCCCGCGCGAGCAGTCGCTCACGCAGCGCGGACGCGTCCTCCAAGGGCGTGAACTTGTAGGCGGAAACGTTCAGGATCGGGCCAGTCACGCCGCGAATTTTAGGCGGTGGGGCGATCACCGGCTGGCCAGGTCACCCGCCCGGCTTCCTACAATGGAGCCATGTTTGTCCACCTGCGCCTGCACTCGGAATTTTCGATCGTCGACGGCACCTGCCGCGTCGAGGACACCGTGGCCGCGGCTGCGGCAGACGGCCAACCGGCGCTGGCCATCACCGACCTGAACAGCCTGTTTGGCGCGATCAAGTTCTACAAGGCCGCACGCGGCGTCGGACTCAAGCCGATCCTCGGAGCCGACGTCACCCTGCAAGGCCTCGGCACCGACCCGACCCACCTGGGTCGGGTGCTGCTGCTGGTGCAAAACCATCAGGGCTATCTGAACCTGTGTGAGCTGCTGGCGCGCGCCTGGACGCGCAACGTGGTGCGGGCCCAGGGCGTGATCACGCTCGAGTGGCTGCGCGAGCTCGGCGAAGGGCTGATCTGCCTGTCGGGCGCGCAGGCCGGGCCGGTGGGCCAGGCCCTGGTGCAGGGCGATACCGCCCGCGCCCGCGAGTCGGCCCTGACCCTGGCCGCGGTGTTCCCGCACCGCTTCTATCTCGAGCTGCAGCGGGCCGGTCGACCGGACGACGAGACCCATGTCGCGGGCGCGGTGCAACTGGCCGCCGGCCTGAAGCTGCCGGTGGTGGCCACCCACCCGGTGCAGTTCCTCGCCGAGGGCGACTACGAGGCCCATGAAGCCCGCGTGTGTATTGCCGATGGCGAAATCCTGGGCAACCCGCGCCGCATCCGCCGTTTCACCCGCGAGCAGTATTTCAAGACCGCCGACCAGATGCGGCAACTGTTCGCCGATATTCCGTCGTCCCTGGCCAATGCGGTGCACATCGCCGAGCGATGCAGCCTCACCCTGGAGCTTGGCAAGCCGCGGCTGCCCGAGTTCCCGACGCCCAACGGCATGCCGATCGAGGAGTACTTCCGCTACGCCTCGCATGAGGGGCTGAAGGAGCGGATGCAGCATCTCTACCCCGACGCCGGGCAGCGCGAGCAGGAGATGCCGCGGTACCTCGAGCGGCTCGAGTTCGAAATCAACACCATCCTCAAGATGGGGTTCCCGGGCTATTTCCTCATCGTGGGCGATTTCATCAACTGGGCCAAGAGCCACGGATGCCCGGTCGGCCCCGGCCGGGGGTCGGGCGCCGGCTCGCTCGTCGCCTATGCGCTCCAGATCACCGACCTGGATCCGCTTCGCTACAACCTGCTGTTCGAGCGTTTCCTCAATCCGGAGCGGGTGTCCATGCCCGACTTCGATATCGACTTCTGCCAGAGCAACCGCGACCGGGTCATTGAGTATGTGAAGGAAAAATACGGGCGCGAGGCGGTCAGCCAGATCGCCACCTTCGGCACCATGGCAGCCCGCGCCGCGATCCGCGACGTCGGCCGCGTGCTGGACATGAGCTACACCTTTTGCGATGGCATCAGCAAGCTCATTCCGAACAAGCCGGGCCAGCACATCACGATTGACGGGGCGATCAAGGTCGAGCCGCTGCTGGCCGAGCGCTATGACCGGGAAGACGAGGTCAAGACCCTCATCGGTCTGGCGCAAAAGCTCGAAGGCCTCACCCGCAACGTCGGCATGCATGCCGGCGGCGTGCTGATCGCCCCCGGCAAGCTGACCGACTTCACCCCGCTGTACCAACAACCGGGCAGCGAAGCGGCGGTCAGCCAGTACGACAAGGACGATGTGGAAGCCGCCGGCCTCGTGAAGTTCGACTTCCTGGGCCTGGCCACCCTGACCATCCTCGAAATCGCCAAGGGCTTGATCCAGCAGCGCCACCAGGGCCAGGCGCAATTCGATTTCGCCCAGGTGCCGCTGGACGATGCCGCCACCTACAAGCTGTTTGCCGACGGCAAGACCGAGGCGGTGTTCCAGTTTGAAAGCCGCGGCATGCAGGGCATGCTGCGCGATGCCAAGCCGACCCGCCTGGAAGACCTCATTGCCCTCAACGCCCTCTATCGGCCCGGCCCGATGGACCTGATTCCCAGTTTCGTGGCCCGCAAGCACGGGCGCGAGCCGGTCGAATACCCCCACCCGCTGGTGGCCGACATGCTCTCCGAAACCTACGGGATCATGGTCTACCAGGAGCAGGTGATGCAGACCGCGCAGATCCTGGGCGGCTACACCCTCGGCGGCGCCGATCTGCTGCGACGCGCCATGGGCAAGAAGAAGCCCGAGGAAATGGCGCAACACCGCGAGATCTTCCGCACGGGTGCCGGCCAGAAGGGCATCGCCCCCGAGAAGGCGGACGAGATCTTCGACCTGATGGAGCGCTTTGCCGGCTATGGCTTCAACAAGTCGCATGCCGCCGCCTACTCGCTGCTGGCCTATCACACCGGCTGGCTCAAGTTGCACTACACCGCCGAATTCTTCTGCGCCAACATGACCGTCGAAATGGACGACACCGACAAGCTCAAGGTGTTGTTCGAGGATGCGGTCAAGAATTTCGGCCTGACCTTCGAGCCGCCTGACGTGAACCGCAGCAGCTATTGCTTCGAGCCGGTGTCCGACACGGTGATTCGCTACGGCCTGGGCGCCATCCGGGGCACCGGGCAGCAGGCGATCGACGCCATCGTGCGCGCGCGGGAGGCCGACGGCCCCTTTGCCAGCCTGTTTGACTTCTGCAAACGGGTCGACCGCACGCGCCTGAACAAGCGCACCGTCGAGGCCCTGATCAAGGCGGGCGCCTTCGATGCGCTGCACCTCAATCGGGCCGCGCTGGTGGCTTCGATCGACCGCGCCTTCGACTTCGCCAATGCCGCCGAGGCCAATGCCCTGCAAGGCGGCCTGTTCGACATGGCCGACACCCATGGCGCCAGCGATGAAGAGCCGCCGCTGGCCGATGCCTTGCCCTGGGGCGTGAAAGAGCGCCTGACGCAAGAGAAAACCGCGATCGGCTTTTATCTTTCCGGGCACCTGTTCGACGAGGTGGCGGCCGAAGTGCGGCGCTTTTGCAAGCGATCCATCGCTGATCTGGTCGATGCGCGAGAGCCGGTCATGGTGGCCGGCATCATCAGCGACCTGCGCGTGATCAACGGCAACCGCGGCAAGCTTGCCATCTTCAAGCTCGATGACAAATCCGGCGTGATCGAGGCCACCGCCGACGAGGCGATCATCCAGGCTCATCGGGCGCTGCTGCAGGATGACACCCTGGTGATTGCCATGGCCCGTGTGCAGCCGGATCGCTACTCGGGCGGTCTGCGCCTGTCCGTCAACCAGCTATGGGACCTGGCCGCGGCTCGTTGCCGCTTTGGCAAGTATCTGCGGGTCGCGGTCAATGGTCGTGCGCCCGATGTGCAGCGCTTGTTGCGGGAATTCCCGGCGCAGCGCATAGACACCGAGCAGGGCGAGCTGCTGCGGGGATTGCCGGTGCGGCTGGCCCTGCACCGTGACCGCGTGACCGCGGAACTGCAGCTGGGCGATGAGGCCCGTTTTTTCCCCAGCGACGCCGCATTGGCCAGCTGGATGGCGCAGGCCGACGGCGGCCAGGCGCAGATCGTCTACGAGGCCTGACGGCCGCTCACCCCTTCGGTCGGAATTCGATCAGGAGCGGGCTGTGCACCCGCCCGTCGACATCACGCGGCAGCGTCTCGGTGCGATCAAGCGCGCGCAGCACCGCGTCATCCCACGCCGGATTGCCGCTCTTGCGGGTGATGCGCCGGCTGGTGATCGTGCCATCCGGTGCCATGCGCACTTCGACCTCGGTACTGGGATTGCCCGCCACATCCTCCGTGAAGATGATGTTGGGTTTGACACGGGCCCGGATCCGCCCGCCGTAGCTATCCGACGGCCCGGCCGCACGCAGCGCATCGCCGCTGGCGCCCGGCGCGCCGGTGGCACCGGCCAGCCCCTGCTGCAGTCGCTTGAGGTTTTCCTCGCGCAGCTGCGCCACTTTGAGGGCGTCCGCCTCGTCGCGGCGTTTTTCTTCCTCCAGCCTCTTCTTCTCGGCCTGCAACTTGTCCTGGCGTTGCCGCTGTCGCTCGGCTTCCTTTTGCTCCGCCAGTTTTTTTTCAGCGGCCTTCTTCTCAGCCAGCGCCTTTTCTTTCTTCTGGCGCTCGCGTTCCTTGTCGGCCTCCAGCTGTTGGCGCTTTTTCTCGCGTTCGATCGCGATATCGGCATTCTTGACCGGGGCGGGTGGCGGTGGCGCCAGCCGTGGTGCCGGCGCGGGTGGGGGCGGAGGGGGCGGAGGCGGTGGCGCAGTCAGGGGCGGTGCCGCCTGTTGCGGTGTGGCGGCCCACAATTCCGCTTCCGCGCTCAGGCTGGTGTTGTCCCGAGTCCAGGCCACACCCCAGGCCAGGGCGGCGGCCAGCAGCGCGTGGGCCAGCAGCGCCAGGCCCAGCGCCGGTCCCCGCCCCGTTTCGGGCGGGGGCAGGAACTCGGCGCGGTCGCTGGCCTGCAAGGCGGTCATCTGGGCGCCAGTTGCACGGACAATCCCACGCGCTGCACCCCGCCACGCTGCAAACCATCCATCACTTTCACCACGGTCTCGTATTTGACCGATCGGTCGGCGCTGATCACCACCGCCACGCTGCCAGCCTTCTGGCCCGCCTGGGCTCGCTGCACGCTGGCCACCAGGTCGGGCAGGGCCAGCGTCTGGGTCTTGCCGTCTATCCCCCGCAACTGGAGCTTTTCGTCTTTTCCGATCACGACCTCGAGCTTCTGATCTGGCGGCTTGTTCGCCTTGCCCACGCTGGGCAGATCGATCAGGCTGGGCGTGATGAGGGGGGCGGTCACCATGAAGATGATCAGCAGTACCAGCATGACGTCGATGAACGGCACCATGTTGATCTCATTGATCGTGCGGCGGCCCCGGCCGCGGCCTGCAACGCCGGGCATCCCTCAGCGACCCCCGGCGGTCACCCCGATCGGGGCACCCGCATTGCGCTGCAGGATGTTGGAAAACTCTTCGATGAAGGTTTCCATCCGGATGGCAGCCCGATCGATGTCACGCGCGAAGCGGTTGTACGCCACCACAGCGGGAATCGCGGCAAAAAGACCGATCGCCGTGGCCACCAGCGCCTCGGCAATACCCGGTGCGACGGTGGCCAGCGTGACCTGCTGCAGGCTGGCCAACCCGGTGAAGGCATGCATGATGCCCCACACCGTGCCAAACAGCCCCACATAGGGCGATACCGATCCCACCGAAGCGAGGAAGGACAGGTGGCTTTCCACCGAATCCACCTCGCGCTGGAAGCTCGCGCGCATCGCGCGGCGCGCCCCATCGAGCAGCGTGCCGGGATCCTGGATGCGCCGCTCGCGCAGTTTCTGGAACTCGCGCATCCCCGACGCAAAGATCCGCTCCATGGGCCCCGCTTCGCGGGCGTTCGCGGTGGCTGAGGCGTACAGGTCATTGAGCGTGGTGCCCGACCAGAAATCCTTCTCGAACCGCTCGTTGAGCGATCGGACACGGCGCAGCGTGAACATCTTGCGAAAGATGGCGGCCCAGCTGGCCACGGAGACGAACACCAGCAGGGCCATCACCGCTTGCACCACCCAGCTCGCATTGAGCACCAACTGCAGGATGGACAGTTCTTGGTTCATGTTGTCAGACGTGAAGTGCGTCGAGCACGATGGAAGGGATTCTCGCAGGCCTCAGGGTGCCAGCGTCCACCCACCCGATACGGATCTCGCCTTCAGCGACGAGCGGCGTGGCGCCGTCTGATCTGCAGGGCGGTGCACCGGTTGGCGCCTCGGTGGACTGGGTGGGGGAAACCGGACACAGGAAGGCCTGCTGGGCGATGACCAGCGAGGCCCGGCCTGCCTCCTGCAGACGGGCCGTGACCCGCAGCGTATCGTCCAGTCGGGCGGGATGCAGATAACGCACCTGGGTCTGGCTCACCACGAACATGCCGCCAGTGTCCTCGCGCAGCCGGGACTGCGCAATCCCCAGGGACCGCAGCCACTCCGTGCGTGCCCGCTCGAAGAATTTCAAGTAATTGGCATAGAACACGATGCCACCCGCATCGGTGTCCTCCCAGTACACGCGAATCGGCAGCTCGAAAGCCATGTCCGTCGGGCCTCAGGCCGCCACGCGCCCGGCAGCGGGGCTGGATCCGAAGCCGGCCTGCACCGCCTGCAGGCGCCCTATGGCCTCCCGCAGCTGCGACATCGAGCTGGCAGTGGAAAAACGGATGTAGGCGGCGGTGTCGGCATGGCCAAAATCCCGTCCCGGCGTGATCGCCAGGCCGGCGCGCTGCATCAGGTCAAACGCCAGCTCCCAGCTGCCCGGCAGTCCCAGCGCCTCGCACCAGCGTCGGCAATCGGCCCAGGCGTAGAACGCGCCATCGGGCATCACCGGCACCGTCAGGCCCAGCGCCTGCAGCTGCGGAATGAACCAGTCGCGCCGCGCGCGAAACTCCGCCCGCCGCCGCTCGTACTCTGTCAGGCTGTCGGCGTCAAAGCAGGCCAGGGCGGCATGCTGGGCGATCGTGCTGGGGCAAATGAACAGGTTCTGCGCCAGGCGCTCCACCACCGGCACCAGCGTCTCAGGGACGACCAGCCAGCCCAGTCGCCAGCCGGTCATGTGGAAGTACTTCGAGAAACTGTTGATGCTCACCACGTCCTCGCCCAGGGCCAGGCCGGTGGACCCAAAGGTTTCGTCGTAGGACAGACCCAGGTAGATCTCGTCCAGCAGCGTGATGCCCCCCCGGGCCCGCACAAAGTCGACGATGCGCGCCAGGGCCTGCGGGTGGATCGAGGCGCCGGTCGGATTGGACGGCGAGGCCAGCAGCACCCCGTGCGTGGCCGGCCCCCAATGGGCCTGCACCGCGTCAGGCGACAGCTGGAAGCGCTCGGCCGCGGTCGTCGGCACCATGACCGCGCGACCCTCGGCGGCACTCACGAAGTGGCGGTTGCACGGATAGCTCGGGTCGGGCATCAGGATCTCGTCACCGGCCTCCACCAGCGCCAGACAGGCCAGCTGCAACGCCGCCGAGGCGCCGGCCGTCAGCACGATGCGCCGGGGCGCAATGCGCACGCCGAAGCGGTCCTGGTACCACTGCGCAATACGCTCTCGCAGCGCCGGCAGGCCGGTGGCCTGGGTGTACTGCGTCATGCCACCTTGGATCGCGCGGGCCGCGGCTTCCTGCACGAGTGGCGGCGCGGTGAAATCGGGCTCGCCGATGTTCAGGAAGATCATCGGCCGCTCGCTTCCCTGGGCCCGCGCGGCCAGCTCGGAGGCGGCCTTGGCCACCTCCATCACATAGAACGGCTCGATGCGTTGGGCACGTTGGGAAATGCGCATGGACAGCGTCGCTCCGCGGGTGGTGATCGTCAACGTTCGGTGGCGCGGGCGCGGTCCGCCTCGACCTCGTCCGCCCGCAGCTGCGGAGCCAGTGCATTGAGCACCGCATTCACGTACTTGTGGCCGTCGGTGCCGCCAAAGGCCTTGGCCAGCTCGACGCATTCATTGATCACGACCCGCCAGGGCACATCCAGCGCATGGCGGTATTCATAGACGCCGATCCACATCGCCGCATGCTCGATCGGCGATATTTCGGCCATCGGGCGGTCCAGCCGTGGGGTGATCAGCGCGTCGAGCTCGGCACCCTCCCGCACGCAGCCATGCAGCAGTGCGTCGAAGTGGGCTGAATCGGCTTTGTGAAAGCCCGAGAGGTCGCGGGTGAACACGTCGATGTCAGTGGCCGTGTTGCGGCCCACCAGATGCTGATAGAGGGCCTGCAACGCGAATTCCCGCGCCCGCGTGCGCGCCGATTTGCTCGAGGCCTTGCGCGGCGCGGTCATGCCTTCAGGCTCCGCTGCAGATGGCACATCTCGACCACCACGCGTGCCGCATCTGCCCCTTTCTCGTCCTGCCGGGCCAGGGCCTGGGCCAGGTTCTCGGTGGTCAGCACCACATTGGCGATCGGGAGGCGGTGGTCGAGCCCCACCCGGGTGATCCCGGCGGCCGACTCGTTGGCCACCAGCTCGAAGTGGTAGGTCTCTCCGCGGATCACGCAGCCCAGAGCCACCAGGGCGTCATAGCCGCCGCGCAGGGCCATGGCTTGCAGCGCCAGCGGGATTTCGAGTGCCCCCGGGACTTGCACCTCGCGAATGTCGGCCTCGGCCACGCCCAGGCGACGCAACTCCCCCCTGCAGGCATCGGACAGCGCCTGGGTGATGCCTTCGTTGAAGCGGGCCCGCACGATGCCGATGCGAAGTCCCTTGCCCTCCAGGCTCGCCGCCTGGCCTTTGTCTGCGCCGAGCATGTCGGTATGTCCTTGTGGTGTTCGGAAGTGTGGGCGGGCGGCTGGCCTGTTCAGGCGGTGCCGCCCGGGGTGATGTAACCGGCGATCTCGAGGCCGTAACCGGCCATGCTTGGCATGCGCCGGGGGGTGCCCATCACCGTCATGCGGTGCACGCCGCAGGCCCGGATGATCTGCGCGCCCACGCCATAGGTGCGCAGGTCCATGCGACCGCGCTCGGGCGCCTGGGCGGCCCGCGCCGTGCCCTCGAACTGCGCCAGCAGCTGGTGGGCCGATTCGCCCGCATTGAGCAGCACCGCCACCCCGCGCCCTTCGCGGGCAATGTGTGCCAGTGCCGCATCCAGCGGCCACGAGTGCATGGTGCGTCCCACCTCGAGGGCATCCAGCACGGACAGCGGCTCATGCACCCGCACGGGCACGACATCCCCCGGATGCCACTGGCCATGCACCAGGGCCAGATGCAGGGCCTGGCTCGGCTTGTCACGCCAGGCATGCGCAGTGAATTCACCATGGGCTGTGCGCAGGCTGCGCGTGCCCACCTTTTCAACCAGCGAGTCGTGCCGGGCCCGGTATTCAATCAGGTCGACGATGGTGCCGATCTTCAGGCCATGCTGCGCGGCGAACAGCTGCAGATCGGGCAGGCGGGCCATCGTGCCGTCGTCCTTCATCACCTCGCAGATCACCGAGGACGGCGTCAGGCCGGCCATCGCGGCCAGGTCGCAGCCGGCCTCGGTGTGGCCGGCGCGCATCAGCACACCGCCGTCGACTGCCTGCAGCGGAAAGATGTGGCCCGGCTGCACCAGGTCTTCGGGCCTGGCCCCGGGCGCCACGGCCGCCTGCACCGTGCGGGCCCGGTCGGCGGCCGAGATGCCGGTGGTCACGCCTTCAGCCGCCTCGATCGAGACGGTGAACGCGGTGCCGGTCTTGGTGCCGTTGCGGGTGGCCATGGGCGGCAGCTGCAGCCGCTCGCACATCGCGCGGGTCATGGTCAGGCAGATCAGGCCGCGGCCCCACTTGGCCATGAAGTTGATCGCCTCGGGCGTGATGTGGTCGGCGGCCAGCACCAGATCGCCCTCGTTCTCGCGGTCCTCCTCGTCGACCAGAATCACCATGCGGCCGGCCTTGAGGTCGGCCACGATGTCTTCTACCGGAGAGATGGCGACGGGTTCGGTTGTGGAAACGGCAGTCATGCAGAAACTTTCATGGCAGGCGTGCCGGCGGTCGGCCCGAGCATGCGCTCGACATAGCGCGCGATCAGGTCGATCTCCAGGTTGGCGGGGCTGCCGGCCTTCAGGGCGTGCAGCGCAGTGTTCGACAGGGTGTGCGGAATCAGGTTGATCGACACCTCGCAGCCTTCGGCGGTGTCCGTGACCGTGTTGACGGTCAGGCTCACCCCGTTGACGGTGATCGACCCCTTGTAGGCCAGGTAGCGTCCCAGGCTTGCCGGTGCGAGGATGCGCAGCTCCCAGCTTTCGCCCACAGCCTCGAAGCGCGTCACCTGGCCGATGCCATCCACATGGCCCGAGACGATGTGTCCGCCCAGCCGGTCGTGCGCCCGCAGTGCCTTTTCCAGGTTGACGGGCGTTCCGGTGTCAGCCAGGCTGGCGGTACGGGCCAGCGATTCGGCCGAGATGTCGATCGTGAAGCGGCTGGCGGGCAGGTCGAGCGAGGTGACGGTCATGCAGGCGCCATTGATCGCGATGCTGTCACCCAGTCCGACATCCTCGAGGTAGCCGGCAGGCGCCTGCAGGGTCAGGCGTTTGCCATGCTGGGGGGAATTTCCGAGGTCGTGGACGGCGGCGATACGCCCCACGCCGGTGATGATGCCGGTGAACATCCCGCTATTTTCGCAGGGATTGGCCCGGACAGCCCGGGAAGGGGGGATGAGGCCCCCGAAACCGTCAGAACCGGTCGGCGCCGCGCGTGCGGGCCAGGATCCGCAGGTCGGGTCCGACCGGCGTGCAGGCCTTGAATTCGAGCGCCAGTCCGTAGGACAGGCGCGCCAGCGGCTCCAGGCTGGCCAGGCCCCGGCCCGGTCCGAGCAGACAGGGGGCCAGATACACCAGCCATTCATCGATCAGCCCCGCCCGCGCCAGGGCCCCGTTCAAGTGGCGGCCGGCTTCCACATGCACCTCGTTGATGCCTGCGAGGGCCAGATCCTGCAGCATCGCGGCCAGATCCACCCGCGCCTGCTGCCCGTTCGCGCCAGCGGAGACCGCAGCGTCGGGCGAGCCGCCCGATGCCCCGGCCTCGGGCGACCCGACGCGGCCCGGCGATGCGGGAGGGCCGTCGGTGCGCTCCGGCAGCAGCCGCACCAGCGCCCCGCGAGCCTCCAGGGCAGCCCGGCGCCGCGCATCGTCCTGCGCGCCGTACACCCGCACTTCCCGGCCAGCCGGCTGGCCCGGTGAAGCGCCGGAATCCGAATCCCCGGCCATGCCGAACAGGCGGGCCGTCGGCGCCATGGACAGCCGACCGTCTACCACCACGAGCCGGGGCTGGCGGCGGGTCGGTGCCAGCCGCACATCAAGTCGCGGATCGTCCTGCCGCACGGTGCCACTGCCGGTCAGGATGGCGCAGGCGCGGGCGCGCCAGGCATGGCCGTCGGCGCGGGCGGCCTCGGACGTGATCCACTGGCTTTGCCCGTCGGCCAGCGCCGTGATGCCGTCCAGCGATGCCGCCACCTTCACCCGCACCCAGGGCCGTCCCCGCACGATCCGGCTCAGGAAACCCAGGTTGATCTCGCGTGCCTGGGCCTGCCCCGGTCCGACCTCCACCGCCACCCCCGCAGCCCGCAGCCGGGCGAAACCTTGGCCGGCCACCTGGGGATGGGGGTCGGCCAGGCTGGCCACCACCCGCGCGATGCCGGCAGCCACCAGGGCGTCGCAGCAGGGGCCGGTGCGACCGGTGTGGGCGCAGGGCTCCAGCGTGACCCAGGCGGTGGCCCCGCGCACATCCTCGCCCCGGGCCTGGGCATCGCGCAGCGCCATGACCTCGGCATGGGCCTGGCCCGCCGGCTGGGTGCGTCCGCGCCCGATCACACGGCCATCGGCCGCCGTGATCACGCAACCGACTGCCGGATTCGGCGTCGTGTGCCCGACCGACTCGGCGGCCAGCGCCAAGGCCTCCTGCATCGGCGCGGGCAGGTCAGGGAAGGCGGAAGGGATCATGGCGGGTGATGTCAGCACTTTGTCGGGTTCAGGCGGCCGGCCCTTCCGACACTCTGTCGGATGCGGATCGTCCGGGTTTCTTCGCGCCGTTCTACGCTTGGGTGCCGTTCTGCGCTTTCGTGCCGGTTGACGCTTCCGCGCGGTTTCACGCTGATTGAGTTACTCATTGCGGTGGCGATCGTCGCCGTGCTGGCCTCGCTGGCGGTACCTGGCCTGCGGGAACTGCGGGCCCGGCACGCGCTTGACACCGCCGTGTCTGCGTTCATCGCCGATGTCCAGCTGGCCCGGTCCGAGGCACTCAAGCTCGGTCATTTTGTCATCATTTGCCAGTCGGCCAACGGCGCATCCTGTGACGCACAGGGCGGCAGCTGGCACACAGGCTGGATCATCTTCCGCGCCACCGACCGGGCCGCCACCACGGTCGGTCCTGGCGGCGTGCTGCGGGTGCAGGGCCCGCTGCCTGGCGTCGCTTCATTCATCGGGCAGGGGGGCGGTGCGGGCCAAGTCCGGTTCATTCGCTTCAATGGGCGCGGCCTGGCCGTGGCGGCGGCGAGCAACTGGCAGGTCACCGCCCAGGCGGGCCGTCCGCCGTTGGTCCGGTTGCTGTGCCTGTCCGCTTCCGGGCGGATCCGGGTGCTACCCGGCGGAGGCATCGTGTGCTGATGGCCCGTCGAGCGCACCGCGTCCGCGGCATCGGGCTGGTCGAGGTGCTCGTCGCGCTCCTGATCGTCAGCCTGGCGATCCTGGGTTTCCTGGGCCTGCAGGTCCAGGCCTTGCGGCAGAGCGGTACCGCGCACCTGCGCCTGGTGGCCCAGCAACTCGCGAACGACCTGGCCGAGCGCATGCGGGCCAATTCCGACCCGCAAGCCGGCCTGGCGGCTTACCGGTTCGAGGTGACCCAGGCTGCGCAGGTGCAAAGGGATGGCACGGCGCTGCGCCTGAACACGCCGGCGCCCCGGTGTGACCAGCCGGCCGACGCCTGTCCCCCTGCACAGCTGGCGGCGGTTGATCTGTTCGAGTGGCGCACCACCGTGTTCGCCCACCTTCCGGCGGGTGCCGTCATCGTCGCGCCGCGCGACACCGTGTCGGTGCCGTCCACCCCCCGATGCGGTGCCCCGGCGCCTGCCACCCCTGCCGCACCGGCGGTTCGGTCGTGTGATGCCGCCGACATCTGGGTGGCCTGGCGCGAACCGCAGGGTCCCAACGCGGCCGCCGGCCCGGGCATGCGCTGCCCCGACACCCTCAACGTCCCCGCGAACTCCGAATGGCGATGTCATCACCTGCGCATCCGGCTCTGAGGGTCCGCGAGCGCCGGGGGAGCCAGCCGCCTCGGGCCCGCCGGTGGCAGGCCGGGCTGCGATCGCCGGCCCGCGGCCTGTCCCTGGCTGAATTGCTGGTCGCGGTGACGCTCGGGCTCCTGGTCATCGGCCTGGTGTTGCAGGTGTACCTGTCGGGTGTGCGGGGTCACCGGCAGGCCGCCGCCCTGGCGCGCCTGACGCTCGATGCCCAGGCCGCGCTCGACATGCTGGTGCGCGACCTGCAGATGGCGGGGCATGTCCAGGCCACCGGCGTCCAGGTTGGCGGCGCCGCCCTCCCGCGGGCCCTCGCGCGCCCCTATGCGTTCCCGCGCGCGCTCTGGGGCTGCGAGGCGGGCTTTGCCGACCTCCGGGCGCCCCTGGCGCAGGCCCAGTGCGACATCCGTCCCGGCGAGCCCGCCCTCGAAATCAATCTCCAGGCCACACCGGAGACCGCCCCACTGACCGTGACCGCCGGTGCGGCGAGGCCGGAGCCCACCGATTGCATCGGCCAGGCGATTCCCGGCACCCAGGTGGCCGGCTTGGCCGGCGTCCTGTTCCTCGTGAGCCACCGGTATTTCCTCGGCCCCCCCACCGATCCCGGCGGATCGCGGTCTCTCATGTGCGTCGGCCAGGGGGGAATCCCTCAACCGTTGGTGGAAGGAGTTCAGGCCCTGCAACTGCGCTATGGCATCGATCCCGATTCGGTCCGCGGCATTCCCGGCCCCCGCCGCGCGCAGCGCTATGTCGGTGCTGCCGATGTAGCCGACTGGACCCAGGTGGTCTCGGTCCGCCTGTGCCTTCTCATGCGCAGCGCCGACCCGGTGCATGGCCTGGGCGAGGCACCGCCATTCATCGACTGCGCCGGCGCGAGGCAGGCGGCACCGGCCGACCGGCACCTGTACCGCGCTTTCCATGCCACGGCCACGCTTCGCAATCCAGGGCTTTGACGATGAAGTCCCTCGGCCGCCCGCCCTTGACACGGTCCTGCCCCCCGGGCGGGTCGCCGCGCCGGCGCGGGATCGCGCTGGTGGTGTCCCTGGGCATCGCGCTGGTGTGCGCCCTGCTGGCCGCCGCGCTCGTGCGGCTGGTCGTGGCCCAGGATCGGGGGGTGCGCCATGCGTCACAGGAGGGGATGGCGCGCCAGCAGGCCGAGATCGCGCTGTCCTTCTGCGAAAACCAGCTCACACGACCCTCGGACCAGCGGGTGGCGGCCCTGGTCAATCTCGAAACTCAAGTGCCCGTCCCGGCGTCCGATGCCGCCTGGCGTCAACCGGCCGCCTGGGGCGCGGCCGATCCGGCGCGCATCGTGGTGCCTGCCGACATCGCCCACAGCGGCGCGGCCGGCCTGGGCCCGGCCCGCTCCCCCGAGTGCCGGGTCGATCCGATCTCTTACAGCGGGACCGATTTTGCGTTCCGCATCACGGCCCGGGGCTTCAGCCCCGGTTACCGGGAAAACGCGGCCGGCGCGGCCATGGCAGGCACTGTGGTCTGGCTCCAGTCGTTCGTGGTCGCCGATTGAACCCCGAGGCTCCCATGTCCCGCTCCGAATCGATGGCATCCGTCCTGCTCGCCCTTGCCCTGGCCAGTACCGTCGCCGGGGCGCAGCCCCACCAGTCCCCCCTTATCAACCGGATCGGAGTGGGGGCCAGCCCCAACCTGGTCCTCACGCTCGATGATTCCGGCTCCATGGCCTTTCAGCACATGCCGGAAGAGCGTATCGTGCTCGGCCCCTGGACGGTCGACTCGCCGGTGGGATCGCTGTCCGTGCGGTTCCATCCCGATGACCGCGGCCCCCAGGCCATCCTGCTCGGAGCCGAGCTGGGGGTGGTGGCGGCGGTGCCCGGTTCGGCCAACTGGCGCCAGCGCCTGATGCGCTCGCCTGACACCAACACCCTTTACTACAACCCGGCGATCCGATACCGCCCCTGGCTCGGGGCCGATGGCGTGCGGTGGCCCGAAGCGGTCGCCCGTGCCGCGCGCATCGATCCGGTCGATTCGATGGCCGGTGTGGTCGATCTCACGGCCCGTCAGACGTGGTCGGCCCTGTGGTGCTTTGCACCGCCCGTGCCGGGCTTGGTGAACAATCCCGCCGCCTGCAGCTGGACGGCGCAGGTCTACGAGCCCGGCCTCTATTACCGCCTGCGCCGCACAGATGGCCGGTTCCTCAACCCCCGGCTTCCCGGCAGCTGGGAGGAGTTCGACGTGAACCGTTCGCCCACCGCCCCCAAGGCGCCGGATCGCACCGACTGCGCCGGGGCGCAGTGCACGCTGGACGAGGAACGCCGGAATTTCGCCAACTGGTTCGTTTACCACCGATCCCGGATGCTGTTGGCCAAATCGGCCGTCGGGGAGGTGCTGGCCACCACCGGCAATGAGCTGCGGGTGGGGTACGGGCGGATCAACCGGGCCGCCGACTCGGTCGATGGCTTCGAGAACATCGCGGCCGTGGTATCCGGTGTGCGCGACTTCACCGCCAATCGTCGCCAGACGGTCCTCGACTGGCTTTACCAGCTGCCGGTCGGAGGGGGAACACCCTTGCGGCGGGCGGTCCAGGGGGTGACCGACTATTTCAGTACCACGGGCGGTGGCAATCCCTGGACTGACGATCCCGGCAACGCCCTCAGCACCAAGGCCGCCGCCTGCCGCCGGTCCTATCACCTGCTGGTCAGCGATGGGTACTGGAATGACTCTGTCGGCGACGCAGGCCTGAAATCGGTGGGCAATGTGGATGGCACCCAGGGCCTAACCATCACCGGAACCCTCGGACGCTCTTGGACCTACACACCCGCAGCGCCCTTCAAGGACGACACCAGCAACACCCTGGCTGACTATGCGATGGACGCCTGGGGGCAAGACCTGCAACCCAATCTCGCGAACCAGGTGCCCCCCACGACGCTCAATCCCTCGTTCTGGCAGAACGTCACCACGTTCACCCTGGGCCTGGGCGTGCGCGGCCAGCTCGATCCGGCACGGGATGCCCCGGCCCTGGCCCGCGGCGACCTGCCATGGTCGGGTGACAAGATCGACGACCTCTGGCACGCGGCCGTCAATGGCCGGGGCCAGTATTTCAGTGCCCAGAGTCCAGCCGACCTGCGGCAGTCCCTGCAGCGAGCCTTGCGCAGTGTGGTCGAGCGCGAGCTGCGGGAGGCGGGGGTCGCCATCGCCTCTGGTGAGCTCGTTCGCGGCAACCGCAAATACATTCCACGCTATCGCACCGGCGCCTGGACTGGCGATGTCGAGGCCTTCGCATTGGACGATCAGGGCGCAGCCACAGCCCGGGTCTGGTCGGCCAGCCAGCGCCTGCCCTCCTGGACGGACCGCAATGTCCTGACCTGGGACGTTGGCCAGATGTCGCCATCAGGGGTGCGCTTGCGCTGGGAAGACCTCAGCCCCTCCGCCCGGACGCGCGTGGGCAGTGAGGCCTTGGTCGACTATGTCCGTGGGGACGCCAGCCGCGAACAGGAGGGGAGCGACTGGCGGGTGCGGGGCGATCGACTGGCCGACTTCATCAACAGCCCGCCGGTGTTCGTGAAGGAAGCGGTCGATCCCGGCCATCTGCGCCTGCCGGGGCTGGGCGACGCCTACCGGACGTATGTCCAGGAGATCAAGCGCCGACGGGTCGGCGTGCTCTATGTCGGGGGCAACGGCGGCCTCCTGCACGGCTTTCGTGACAGCCAGACGGACAACGATCCGGCCGACGGACGCGAGGTCCTGGCCTATGTGCCCGGGGCGCTCCTGGGGGCACTGCGAGATCTGGCCGACCCGGCCTATGGCAGCCCGGCACGGCCTCATCGGTACTACGTCGATGGACCGCTGCAGGAGGCCGATGTGCATGTGCCTGCGCCAGGCGCCGTCACGCCCGGCTGGCGCAACTACCTGTTCGGATCGGCCGGCGCGGGCGGCCGCGTGGTGTTCGCGCTCGATGTGACCCGGCCCGAGCAGCTCGATCGCTCCAGCGTGCGATGGGAGGTGGACGGACGTACCGAGCCGGATCTGGGGGTTCTGCGTTTTCCGATTCAGAGCGGCATGCTGCCCAACGGACGCTGGGTGGCCTTGTTCGGCAACGGGTCCTTCAGCGACACCGGAACCGCAACGCTGTTCATCGTCGATGTGGCGACCGGTGCCGTGCGGCGCCTGACCGTCGGCGCGAATCCATCCATCACATCGGCCCGCCCCGCCAACGGCTTGGGCGGGGTCGGCCTCGTGCGCGATGCTTTCGGACGGATCGTGGCCGCCTATGCCGGTGACCTCACGGGCCGCCTGTTCCGTTTTGAATTCGACCCGGCCAGTGAAGCCACCGGCCATTTCCGCGTCGGCAATGCGGGCCAGCCGGTCTTCGAGGCGGGCGAGGCACAGCCGATCGTGCAGGCGCCGCTGGTCGTCCCCATGGGCCTGGGGCGCTGGCTCGTCGCCGTGGGGACCGGACAGCTACTCAGCGAGGCCGATGCCCGGGACCGCTCGCCGCAGGCGATCCATGTCTTTCGTGACGACACGGCATTGCGGGGGCTGGGCACCCGCCTCACACCGGCGCACCTGGTGCCGCGCACCCTGCAACCGGACACCCGCAGCGGCAGCGCGTCGGGCCTGGTGCGCGTGTCGGGCTCGGCCGTCGACCTGCACCGACAGCCCGGATGGACGCTGCCCTTGGTGTGGCCCGCCGACGATCCCGCCCTCCCGTCCTTGCGGGTGATCCATCCGCTGTTCATGGCGGGGTCGCGTTCGCTCCTGGTCAGCGCCATCGCGCCGGGGCAGGCCGTGGGCCTGTGCGACACCTCCGATGGCCGCGGCCTGAACCTGATGCTGCCCCTGGACACCGGCCTGGCGCCCGACCATCCCCAGCTGGACACCAACGCCGACGGCCGTATCGACCCGGGTGACTCGGACGCGGTGGGCTACCTCACCGACGCCGACGGCATCGATGCCGTGATCACCCGTGCGCCCGGTCGCGGCGAGGGCCCTCAGGCCGGTGTGCCGGCCGACAGCACCAGCCCCGAGGGCGGGGCCACCCCGGGCGCATCGCCGTGCCTTCTGGTGAGCCTGCAGGGCAGCGTCGGTGAGCGACGGGCCTGCCTGCCCCTGGGCTCGTTGGGCCGCACCGCCGGCCTCACCGTCCGCGACCGCGCCTGGCGCCGCATCCTCGTGCCCCCGTTTTGATGAAAGGCGTCGCCGTGCGTTCGTCCCTGTGCCGCCTGTGCCGCCTCTGCCGCCTGTGCCTCCCGCGCCGTCGCCCGCGCTCCCGTCCTCCCGGCGCGGCGATGTCCGAGCGTGGATTCACCCTGATCGAATTGATGGTCGTCGTGGGCATCGTGGCCGTGCTGGTCACCCTGGCGCTGCCCGGTTACCAGGAGACCATCGACCGGGTCCGGCGCGCCCAGGCGCAGTCGCAGCTGCTGGAGGCCTCGCAGTTCCTCGAGCGCCACTATGTGGCCCAGGCCACCTACGCCAATGCCGTCTTGCCCGCCGGCCTGCAGTTCTCGCCCCCGGGCTCCGACGCCAACACCGCCCGCTATCGGATCGCCCTCGTGGCCGATGCCGTCAGCTACACCCTCACCGCCGCCCGGCAGGGCGACGCCGATCGCTGCGGCAACCTGACCCTTCGGCACACCGGGCAGCGGGGCGTGACGGCGAGAAATGCCCGGGTCGAGAACTGCTGGCGCTGACCCGCGCCCGGCGCAGTCCGATCAGGACGCCGGAAGGACCCGCAGGTCCCGGACTATTTGCGCACTTCATCGACCAGCGTGCGGAACTCGTCGATGTCTTCAAAGCTGCGGTACACGCTGGCAAAGCGCACATAGGCCACCTTGTCCAGCTTGCGCAGCTCGCGCATCACCAGCTCGCCAATGCGCGAGGAGGGCACCTCCCGTGCGCCGAGGTTCAACAGCTTTTCCTCGATACGTTCAATGGCGGCATCCACCTGCTCGGTACTCACTGGGCGCTTGCGCAGGGCCAGCGTGAGCGAGCCCACCAGCTTCTGGCGGTCGTAGTCAATTCGCCGACCGTCTTTCTTCACCACCAGCGGAAACGCCACATCTGGCCGCTCGTAGGTGGTGAAGCGCTTCTCGCAGCCATTGCACTGGCGACGCCGACGGATGAAATCGCCATCCTCGGCTACGCGCGTTTCGACCACCTGGGTCTCGCTGTGGCCGCAGAAGGGACATTTCATCAGCCGTACACCGGAAAGCGTCGGGTCAGGGCATGCACCTTGGCGCGCACCGCCTCCAGGTGGGCCGGATCGCGCGGTTGGTCCAGGACATCGGCGATCAGGTGCGCGGTCATGCGCGCCTCCTCCTCCTTGAAGCCCCGGGTGGTCATGGCCGGCGTGCCGATGCGCACGCCGCTGGTGACCATCGGTTTTTCCGGATCGTTGGGAATCGCGTTTTTGTTGATCGTCATGTGGGCCTGGCCCAGCACCGCTTCGGCTTCCTTGCCGGTGATGCCCTTGGCCCGCAGGTCCACCAGCATCACATGGCTTTCGGTGCGGCCGCTGACGATGCGCAGGCCCCGCTGCACCAGGGTTTCGGCCAGCACCTGGGCGTTCTTGACCACCTGCTGCTGGTAGGTCTTGAATTCAGGCGTCAGTGCCTCCTTGAAGGCGATGGCCTTGGCCGCAATGACATGCATCAGCGGACCGCCCTGCAGGCCCGGGAAGATGGCGCTGTTGATCGCCTTCTCATGCTCGGACTTCATCAGGATGATGCCGCCGCGCGGACCGCGCAGGCTCTTGTGGGTGGTGGAGGTCACCACGTCGGCATAGGGCACCGGGCTGGGATAGACGCCCCCGGCGATCAGCCCGGAGTAGTGCGCCATGTCCACCATGAAAATCGCGCCCACTTCCTTGGCCACCCGGGCAAAGCGCTCCCAGTCGATGCGCAGCGCATACGCCGACGCGCCAGCGATGATCAGCTTGGGCCGGCTCTCTCGCGCCTTGCGCTCCATCGCGTCGTAATCGATTTCTTCCTTGTCATTCAGGCCGTAGGAGACGGCGTGGAACCACTTGCCCGAGATGTTCAGCGGCATGCCGTGGGTCAGGTGGCCGCCTTCGGCCAGGCTCATGCCCATGATGGTGTCGCCGGGCTTGAGGAACGCCAGGAACACTGCCTCGTTGGCCTGGGCCCCTGAATGCGGCTGCACGTTGGCGCAATCTGAGCCATACAGCTGCTTGAGGCGGTCGATGGCCAGTTGCTCGGCGATGTCGACGTTCTCACAGCCGCCGTAGTACCGCTTGCCGGGGTAGCCCTCTGCGTACTTGTTGGTCAGCTGGGTGCCCTGGGCGGCCATGACCGCCGGCGAGGCGTAGTTCTCGCTCGCGATCAGCTCGATATGGTCTTCCTGGCGGCGGTTTTCCGCCTGGATGGCAGCGAATAGCTCGGGATCGGTGTGCTCGATGAGGTGGTTGCGGTGAAACACGTGGCAGTCCTTCAAGAAGGGATCCCACGCCACGGGGATCGCGGCGCTGGGCTGCCCAGGCGAACGGCTGGAACCGGTGCACAGGACGCGCCCCACACCGGCGGCACGCTCCCCCGTGGTGACCCACGTCGGCGCCGAAATCCCGCCAGGAACGGGGGAGGGCGCCTATCGCCAGTCGCGTGCCCTCGAAGTTTAGCCCACGTGGCGGTCCGACCTGCGCTCGGGCGGGCCTTCCGCGCGGCCAGAGGGTCAGGACAGGGTTGAAGCCAGCTGCTGCGGCTCTTCGGACTTGGGCGGACGGGCCGTGGGGACCGCCGTCAGGGGCACGCTCTGGCCGCCAGCCACCTGGCGCAGGCGCTCGTATTCGGCCAGCACCTTTTCGACATAGCCGCCATCCTCGATGTCCGGGCCGGCACCGACATACAGCCGGAGCCCGCCCTCCACCGAGCCGGCCCGCTGGATGCATTCCTGCAGCACCCGCACGCCGACCCGCAGGTTGCTCACCGGGTCAAAAGCCGCCAATTTGCCGCCGAAGAGGCTGTATTTCTCGCTGTGCACCTTGGTCATCACCTGCATCAGGCCCTGGGCACCCACCGGGCTCTGGGCGAACGGGTTGAAGCCCGATTCGATCGCCATGACCGCCAGAATCAGCACCGGGTCGATCTTGGCCTTGGCCCCCAGTTCGTAGGACTCGACCACCAGGGCGCTGATCGGCTCGGGCGCGACCCGGTACTTCCGGCTGAGCCAGAACGCGACCGCGGCCTGCTGCTTGGGCAGGTCGCCCGGGTCGGCTGCAGTGGCCCGCTCGATGCCGGCCAGGTCGGCGACCATGCCCATGGCATCGGCCTGACGGGCCTGCAGCCAGGTGATGAGTTGCGCCTCGCCCGACACCCGCAGGTCGGGCTTGAACATGAGTGCGGCGGTGGCAAACACCACCACCAGGCCCACCAAGGCGAAGCCGTTGTGGGTGATGTCAAAAAAGCCTTGGGCGACGTCCGAGAAGAAAGTTCGAACACCTTCTTTAACGGAATCGAACGCTGTCATAGCACTTCCTTTCTACACGCGGGTCATGCCAAGGGGGGCTCCTCAGGGGGCGGAGCCGGCCTCAGGGCATGCGGCCGCGTCTGGGCGGGTGGCTCGGTTCATGCACATCGCCCCGATGCTGTCAGGCGTCCTCGGGTCGGCCGGGCTTTCGACCGGTGGCCCTGCGTTGGGGCCGGAAGGGGCGAAGAAGAGTGCGTAAACCGATGCCGGGTTCGGCAGCGGAGTGAAAACAAGCCCGTGATCAATTCACGAGTAATCCAATTGTAGGAACGCGGCAAATACCAGGTCAAGCATAAGGGATCTCATCTTTATATGCCAAACTGTCTCTCTGACGGCCTTTAGCGCCTTGTCCCCACGCGACGATTCGAGGTGAAAATACCGTCTTGGCCGCGCCTCGCGTGTCGTTTTGAACGCTTTTTCTTGAACCTGTGAGCTCCTCCTCCCAATCCCCGAACCTTGATGCCCTCGACGGCCTGACCGGCGGCGCCTTCACCGCTCCCACTTCCGGAGAGCGCGCTGCGCGCCTGCGCCAGTGGCTTGCAACCGACCCGGCGGCCTCCGACCTTCAGGAGGCCTTCAAGGAGCTCAGTGCCCGCGACAAGGGGGCGGCCCGCCTGATCCGCGAGCGGCTGGACGAGCTGCGCCGCGCGCGCGGTCAGGAAGCCATCGTTGCGGAATGGGCCGCCAAGGCACAGGCCCTGCTGGGGCAGTCCCGGCTGAACATCGCCGACGCGATCGCCTGGCAGCGTGATGCCGCCAAGGCCGGCGCTCCCCTGAGCCGCGAGCCTCTGGCCGCCCTGAAGTCCCAGCTGGCTGAGCGCGTGAAGGCCATCGAAGACCTGCAGCACCGGGTGCAGGTGCAACGGGAGGCCGCTGTCCTGCTGGCCCAGCGCATCGAGGTCCTGTCCACCAAATCCTGGCGGGACGCCCAGGCGGCCGCCACGGCCCTGTCCGCTGACGTGCCCCAGTGGCAGGCGCAGGCCGAGGCCCTGGTGCAAGAGGCCGGCTGGCCGAGCGTCGAGCCGCGCTTTCCCGCGCTGCTGGAAGCTTCGCGTACCCAGCTGCAGGTCGTGTGGGAGGCCTTTCGAACCGCCTTGGCCCAGGCCGCCGCGGCCGAAACCGACCCCGCCGCGCCTTTGCCGGCCGTGCCGGTGTGGGCTGACGAGCTGCGGGTGGCGCGCGGCTTGCCACCCGAGGCCGAGACCCCCAAGCCGGCACCGCGCACCCCGCGCGCGCCAGCCGATCCCCAGCAGCGGGCCCAGGCCCAGGATACGGTTCAGAGCCTGCTCACCCGCCTGCAGGCTGATCTCGCCCAGGGTCACGGCAAGGCCGTGAGCGGGGCGGCCCAGGCCCTGCGCCAGGCCCTCAAGGCCCAGGCCGGCCTGATTGAGGCGGCCCTAGAACAGCAAGCCCATGCCGCCCTCGCCAACGCTGGCGAAATGGAAGGCTGGCAGCGCTGGCGCACCGACCAGCTGCGCCGTGAGCTGGTGGCCCAGGCGGAGGCCTTGTTTGAGGCCGAGCCCGCGGCTGGCTCGCTCACCGACGCCAGCCCGGCCACGGCAGGCGAGGTCAGCCTCACGCCCACCGTGGTGACCGCCGAGGCACCCGCCCCGGCCGACCCAGCAGCCCCCACTTTTGCAGAGCCCACCCCCGCAGCGGCCGCGGTTTCAGGCGCCGACGCGCCCGCCGAGCGCCGTCCGCGCTACACCGGTCGCAAGATGCAGGAGCAGCTGCGCCACCTGCGAGACCAGTGGAAGCAGCTGGACAAGGCAGCACCGCCCAACCACGCACTATGGAAGCGGTTTGATGATGCTTGCAACCGCGCGCATGCGGTCGTTGAGGTTTGGCTGCACAAGGTCAAGGCGGAGTCGTCCGAGCACAAGGCCCGCCGGCTCGCCCTGATCGAAGACCTGCAAGCCTGGGCGGCGGCCCCGGCGGCGGCCCCCGCCGACTGGAAGGCCTATGCCCGCGGACTGCACCAGTTCGAGTCGCGGTGGCGCGAGGCGGGGCACCTGAGCGAGAAGGCCTATGCCGAACTTCATCCCCAGTGGAAGCAGGCGCTGCAGGCGGCGCAGGCTCCGCTCTCGCGAGCCCAGAAAGACAGCCTCGCGCGCCGCCACGCACTCATCGACGAGGCGCGCGCCCTCGGAGACGCGCCCCAGCTGCGTATCGACGCCGTCAAGGCCTTGCAGCAGCGCTGGCAAGTCGAGGCCCATGCCGTGCCGCTAGAGCGGCGACAGGAACAAAAGCTGTGGGATGCCTTCCGCAAGCCGATCGACGAGGCCTTCCAGCGTAAATCGCAGGCCCGTGATGCGGCCACGGCCACCCTGAGTGAGCGGGACCGCGCGGTGCTTGAGGCATCGCGCGCGGTCGAGGCAGCCAACGCCGGCGGCGATGCCCAGAAAATTCGTGAGGCACTCGCCCGGCTCGAGGCGGCCCTGAAAGGCCAGGCCCAGGCCCGCGCCGACGTGGCTGTGGCTGATGCGCCTTCGGCCGAGACGCTTTCGGCCGAGATGTCCGCCGAGGCAGCGGCGCCGACCGATACCGCGCCCGCCAAGCCGATTGCGAAGCCGCCGGCTCCCGCGCGACCGGTGGTGGCCATGCGTGGGGATGACCGTCCGGGTGCCAAGCGTCCAGAGACGGGGGGCCGTGCCCCGGTCCGCCCCGGTGGGCGCGACGAGCGACGCCGCCCGGGTGAGCGCGAGATGGGCCGGGGCCGAGGACCCGGCCGGGACGGACACGATGTCCCTCGCGACGACCGTGGCCCGCGCCTGAGTGACACCGCCTTCCGGGCTCAGCGTGAGGCGATGGACCATGCCCACGCGACCCTGCGCAAGCTCGCCGCGCAGGCCCATGGCGAAGCGCTGGTGCAGCTGCTCTCAGCCTGGGAACAGCGCCGGCCCGACGCGGTGCCAGCCCAGTCCGCCCTCGGCAAATCGGTCACGCCCGCGATGCGGGGCGGTTGGGTCCAGGCGATCGGTGCGGCTCCGGGCGGTGACCCGGCGCAGTCCCTGCTGCGGCTGGAAATCGCCGCGGACATCGCCACGCCCGCCGAGCATCTGCCGGCCCGTCGCCTGCTGCAGCTGCAGTTGCTGACGCGGCGCAACGATCCAGTCCCGACGCAAACCTGGGCGCAGGACACCGCGCAGGTGCTGGCCAGTGCCCACGAATCCGCCAAGGCGCGCCGCTTGCAATCGGCGCTCAAGGTGCTGATGCGGGCGGGGGCCTGAAAAAGCTGTCGAAGACCGGCACGAGCGCGGCGAATGCCTCGCCAAACCGTGCCCGGTTGACGAAATACGCCTCGCAGGCGACGGCGAAGAATTCATCGATCGCCTCGGCGCCGTAGGGATCCAGCCAGGGCGGTTCCCCGCCGAAGCGCTCGGCCCGGATCACCTGCTCCCGAAAGGCCTCGTAGGCCGCATGCAGCGCCGCCTGCCAGGCCTGCCGGGCCGCTCGCGAGGGCAGGGGCGGGCAGCCGTCGGCCACGCCATCGCGCAGATCGAGCTTGTGTGCGAACTCATGGATCACGACGTTGTAGCCGGCATCGACCGCATGGCCGGCCGCCCGCACGTCGCGCCAGGACAGCATCACCGGCCCCTGGTCCATCGCCTCGCCGGCCAGCACCTCGTCCCAGTCATGCACCACGCCGGTGTCGTCGGTGGTGCTGCGGCGTGCCACGACCTCATCGGGGTGCACCACGATGCCGACGAAATCGTCATACCACTGCAGGCCCAGATGCAGCACAGGCAGCACCGCCTGGGCGGCAATGGCCAGCGCCATCGCATCGGTGACCACCAGCCCCTGGGCGCCGTGGAATTCCTTGTCTCTCAGGAAACGCGCACTCAGGCTGCGCAGCCGAGCCATTTCGTCGGGATCCGGCCGTGCAAGGAAGGGAAAGTCGGCCACGACCGAGTCCCACAGCGGGTCCGGAATCTGGGGACCCTGCCGCCAGCGGCGCCACCAGGCCAGCATCGGGCGTTCAGGCCGGCTCGACCGGCTCGCGCGTGAACCGGCCGTCGCGCGTCACGCGCAGCACCTCCAGCCGGGGCGGCTGGCGGCCGGCCTCCCAGTCGGACAGCACCCGCCGTTGGTATCCGCTCCCCAAGTCGTGGTCGGCTGGCCGGTGGGTGTGCCCGTGCACCAGCACCTGTGCCCCTGCGGCCTCGAGCCACTGCCGGCATAACCGGGCGTCGGCATCGGCATGGGTGGGCATCTCGCGCTGGCGGGCCTGGCTGCGCGCGCGCATCTCTCGGGCCACGGCCTCGCGCTCGGCCAGAGGGCGCGCCAGGAAGGCCTGGGCCCAGGCGGGTGTCCGGACCTCGGCGCGAAACCGCAGGTAGTCGGTGTCGGCCAGACACAGGGCATCGCCGTGCGACAGCACCAGCCGCTGCGCGCCGAACACCAGCACGCAGGGATCGTCGATCAGACGCACGCCCGCCTGCCTGGCAAAACCGGGCCCCAGCAGGAAATCACGGTTGCCGTGCATGACGTGGATCGCCCGGTGGCGACCGGCCGCCTGCAAAGCCCCGACGCAATCGGCCGCGAACCCGGGCGTGAGCGCGCAATCGTCGCCCGGCCAGGCTTCGAACAGGTCGCCGAGGATGAACAGGGCATCGGCCGGCGTGCTGGCCAGGTACCGCATCCAGGCCGCCGCCGTCTCGGGTTCGCCCGCCTGCAGGTGCAGGTCGGAAAGGAAATCCACCACGGCCCAGGCCGGATCGGCCGTGAGCGTCATCGGGTGCGGCGGGGAGGCCTCCATCACACGCAATCCGGCATCGGCATTCGATCAGGCGGGCCCCGCTCAGGCCGCGACGACGGCCTTCTCGATCACCACCGCCTCCTTGGGCACATTCTGGTGAAAGCCCTGGTTGCCGGTCTTGACCTTCTCGATCGCATCGACCACCTCGGTGCCGCCCACCACCTTGCCGAACACCGCATAGCCCCAGCCCTGCGCATTCTGGCCCGTGTGATTGAGGAAGTCGTTGTCGGTGGCGTTGATGAAGAACTGCGCGGTGGCCGAATGCGGATCGCTGGTGCGGGCCATGGCCACGGTGTAGCGGTCATTGCGCAGACCATTGGCGGCTTCGTTCGGAATCGGCGCATCGGTGGACTTCTGGTCCATCTTGGCGGAAAAGCCCCCGCCCTGGATCATGAAGCCGGGAATCACGCGATGGAAGACCGTCCCGTCGTAGTGACCTTTCTTCACGTAGGACAGGAAGTTCTCGACGCTCTTGGGCGCTTTGGCGGCATCAAGCTCCAGGGTAATCACGCCGTGGCCGGCGATATGCAATTCGACGAGGGGCTGGGACATGGGGTTTTCCTTCAAAAGTGGGGTTGCGTGGCTCAGGGCAGCAAGGTGGCGGATTGAATGGTCACCGGGGTGCGGGGGACATCGGTCGGGAAAGGACCGCCCGCGCCGGTCGGCACTGCCTTGATGCGTTGCACCACATCCAGGCCCGACACCACGCGGCCGAATACGGTGTAACCAAACAGCTGCGGGGCGTTCTCAAGCTGCGACCGCGCGATGTTTTCGTAAATGCGACCCTGGTACTCGAACCGCGGGACCGGGTCGCCGGGCGGGATCGGGACCGGGTCGAGGAAGGCGTTGTCCTTCACGTTGATGAAGAACTGGGCCGAGGCCGAATGCGGGTCACCGGTGCGGGCCATCGCAATCGTGCCGGCCACATTGCGCAGCCCGCCGCGCGCCAGGGCCTGTCGTCCCTCATGGGCGATCGGCGCTCGGGTGGGCTTCTGGGCGTAGCGTGCGTCAAACCCGCCGCCCTGGATCATGAAGTTGTCGATCACACGGTGAAACACCGTGCCGTTGTAGTGCCCGTCGCGCACGTACTGAAGAAAGTTGTCGACCGTGCGCGGGGCCTTGTCCGCGTGCAATTCGACCACGATCTCGCCCAGGCTGGTGACCAGCCGCACACGGGGCGACGGGGTCGCCGGGGCCGCAGCGGTCCCGGCGGTGGCCGTCACGTTGGCTTGGGCCCAAGCGGCCGGTGTCGCGACCACACACAAGCCTGACAGAGCCACCCAGGCGAGTGCGACCCGGCGCAAGGCGCGCCCGAGGGCCAGGCGGGTGGGGAGGGTGGGGAGGGTGGCCGGGCAGCAGGGGTCTGGCAGGCAGGGGCTGGACATCATGGGATTTCTTCAGGACACAGGACGCGGGAGGTGCGATGCGCCATCGGCCTCATTGCCGTGGCGGCGCAGGCGCCAGGGCCTCGCGCACCCGGGACATCTTGGGATCGATCCGGGGGCTCAGTCTGGCATCGAGCCGCCGGGCCTGCTCCCAGGCACGCAGCGCAAGGCGTGCCTGCACATCGCCCAGGTTTGCCAGCGCGGTGGCGTAGTCAGGGTGCAGGCGCAGTGCCATCTCCAGCGAGGCCCGCGCACCCTCCAGATCGCCGCGCGCCGCGTACAGGACCGCGAGGTTATTGTGGGGTTCTGGCAGCTCGGGAAACACCTGCGTGAGCCGCTGCAGTGCCGCCAGCGCCTCGTCGGTGCGGCCAGCTTCGGACAGGGCGGTGGCCCGCATGAACTGCAGTTGCGGATCGCCTGGCCGCTCGGCCAGGGCCTGATCCGCCCGAGCCAAGGCCGCGACCGGGTCACGCGCCCGCAGCAGCCGGTCGATGTCGTCGTAATCGGTGCTGGCCCAGGCGGCACGGGTCGCGAAGCCCGCCGTCCCCGCCAGAAGCCACAGGAGGGCCACGACGGCCGCCCGCTGCACCGTCAGGCATCGCGGCAGGTGGGAGTCTCGGGGGTTTCGCATGGCGGTGCCCAGGCCGCAGCCCAGGGGATGCGCCTGCGGAATCAGGGCCAAAAAAAGACGCGCAAACACGAGGAGGGTGGGGGACGGACGGCCGGCAGGGCCAGCGCTCGACGGGCCTTATACTGCGGCGCATTGTAGCCCTCGACCCTGTGGCCGAGGCCGAGGGTTCTTCCGAGTCGTCCCTTCCATGAGTCTGCGCATCTACAACACGCTCTCCCGAGCGCTGGAGGCGTTTTCGCCGCTGGAGCCGGGCCATGTGCGCATGTATGTGTGCGGGATCACGGTCTATGACTTCTGCCATGTCGGCCATGCCCGGGCCAATGTGGCCTTCGATGTCGTCCAGCGCTGGCTGCGCGCCAGCGGCTTGCGCGTGACCTTCGTGCGCAACATCACCGACATTGACGACAAGATCATTCGCCGCGCGATCGAGAACGGCGAAACCGTGCGCGGGCTGACCGACCGCATGATCGACGAGATGTACCGCGACTTCGATGCCCTGGGCATCGAGCGGCCCACGTACGATCCCCGTGCCACCGACTATGTGCCCCAGATGCTCGACATCGTGCGCACCCTCGAAGGCAAGGGCCTGGCCTATCGGACGCCCTCGGGCGACGTGAACTTCGCGGTTCGGCGTTTTCCGGGCTACGGCAAGCTCTCGGGCAAATCGCTTGACGAGCTGCAGGCCGGCGAACGGGTGGCCGTGAGCGACGGCAAGGACGACCCCCTGGACTTCGTCCTCTGGAAATCCGCCAAGCCCACCGAGCCGCCGGATGCCCAGTGGGACAGCCCCTTCGGCCGCGGCCGACCGGGCTGGCATATCGAGTGTTCGGCCATGTCCTGCGCCCTCCTGGGCGAAACCTTCGACATCCACGGCGGGGGCGCCGACCTGACCTTCCCCCACCACGAAAACGAGATCGCCCAGAGCGAAGGCGCCAACGGCCAGCCCCTGGCGCGCCTGTGGATGCACAACGGATTCGTCAACGTGGACAACGAGAAGATGTCCAAGTCGCTGGGCAACTTCTTCACCATTCGCGATGTGCTGCGCCAGTTCGATGCCCAGACCCTGCGCTTTTTCATCGTCCGTACGCATTACCGCAGCCCCCTGAACTACAGCGATGTGCATCTGGAAGACGCGCGCGGCGCCCTGCGGCGCCTGTACACCGCGCTCGATGCCGTGCCACCTGCGCCGCTGGCCGCCATCGACTGGGCGCAGCCCCATGCGGCGCGTTTCAAGGCGGCGATGGACAACGACTTCGCCACCCCCGAGGCGGTGGCCGTCCTGTTCGAGCTGGCCGGCGAGGTCAATCGCACCCGCTCGCCGCAGCTGGCGGGCCTGCTGCGGGCCCTGGGCGGCTGCCTGGGCCTGCTGCAGGGCGTGCCGCGCGAGTTCCTGCAGGCCGGCGCCACCCTCGACGATGCCACCCTCCAGGACCTGATCGCCCAGCGCGCCGCCGCCAAGGCCGCCCGCGACTTCGCCCAGGCTGACCGCATTCGCAACGACCTCCTGGCCCGTGGCATCGTCCTCAAGGACTCGGCCGCCGGCACCACCTGGGAGGTCGCCTCATGACCGATCCGGTCCTGCTGGCCACGCCCGACTACTGGGAGGATGCCTGCCGCCACCTGGCGAGGCGCGACCGCGTCATGAAGCGGCTGATTCCCCAGTTTGGCAATGCATGCCTGCAGTCGCGCGGGGATGCCTTCACCACCCTGGCGCGCAGCATCGTCGGTCAGCAGATCTCGGTGAAGGCGGCCCAAAGTGTCTGGGAGCGCTTTGCCCGCCTGTCCCGGAAGATGACGCCAGCGGGCGTCCTGCGGCTCAAGGTCGATGACATGCGCGCCGCCGGCCTGTCGGCCCGCAAGATCGAATACCTGGTGGACCTGTCCCTGCACTTCGATTCAGGCGCCATCCGTGTCGATGCCTGGAAGGCGATGGATGACGAATCCATCATTGCCGAACTGGTGGACATCCGCGGCATCGGCCGGTGGACGGCCGAGATGTTCCTGATCTTCTACCTGCTGCGGCCCGATGTCCTGCCTCTGGACGATGTCGGCCTGATCAACGGCATCAGCAAGAACTATTTTTCCGGCGATCCTGTCAGCCGCAGCGACGCCCGCGAAGTCGCAGCCGCCTGGGCGCCGTTTCGCAGCGTCGCCACTTGGTATATTTGGCGCTCGCTCGATCCGTTGCCGGTCGAGTACTGAGCCTCGCATGACGCGCCTCAATCCCGGCCGGCCCTGATCCCCGAGGAGACCCCATTGGCCAAGAAAACCTTCCTTGATTTCGAGCAGCCGATCGCCGAGCTTGAAACCAAGATCGAGGAACTGCGATACGTCCAGACCGAGTCGGCCGTCGACATCTCCGACGAGATCGACCAGCTGTCCAAGAAGAGCCAGCAGCTCACCAAAGAGATCTACAGCGATCTCAATCCCTGGCAGATCACCAAGATCGCCCGCCATCCCGAGCGCCCCTACACGATGGACTACATCGGTGAAATCTTCACCGACTTCATCGAGATGCATGGCGACCGGCATTTCGCTGACGATCAGTCCATCGTGGGCGGCCTGGCTCGCTTCAATGGCCAACCCTGCATGGTGCTGGGCCACCAGAAGGGCCGCGACACCAAGGAGCGGGCGGCCCGCAACTTCGGCATGAGCCGGCCCGAGGGCTACCGCAAGGCCCTGCGCCTGATGAAGACCGCCGAGAAATTCAAGCTGCCGGTCTTCACCTTCGTCGACACCCCCGGCGCCTACCCCGGCATTGATGCCGAGGAACGCGGCCAGTCCGAAGCCATCGGCCGCAACATCTTCGAGATGGCCCAGCTGCAGGTCCCGATCATCACGACCATCATCGGTGAAGGCGGCTCCGGCGGCGCCCTGGCCATCGCGGTCGCCGACCAGGTCCTGATGCTGCAGTACTCGGTGTACTCCGTCATCAGCCCCGAGGGCTGTGCCTCCATCCTCTGGAAAACCGGCGAGAAAGCGCAGGAGGCCGCCGAGGCCATGGGCATCACCGCCCACCGCCTCAAGGCACTGGGCCTGGTCGACAAGATCGTCAACGAGCCGGTGGGCGGCGCGCACCGCGACACTGCGCAAATGGCCGCTTTCCTCAAGCGCGCCCTGGGCGAGGCCTGGCGTCAGCTGGCCGACCTCAAGACCCGCGAGCTCCTGGACCGGCGCTACGAGCGGCTGCAAAGCTATGGCCGCTTCACCGACACCAAGGCCGGCGGCCGCTGACCTGCTCACGGCGCCGCCGGCGTTGCGGGCGGCCCTGCAGGCTTGGCCAGGCCTGTCGGCCCCGATGTGCGCGGTGGCGTTCAGCGGCGGCGCCGATTCCACCGCCGTGCTCCGGGCCGCCTGCCTGCTTCATCCCGGTCGTGTGCGGGCGCTGCACGTGCACCATGGCCTGCAGGCGGCCGCCGACGACTTCACCCGCCATTGCCAGCGCCTGTGCGACGCCTGGCAGGTGCCCCTGCAGGTGCTGCGGGTGCAGGCCCGCCATGCCCCCGGTGAAAGCCCCGAAGAGGCGGCCCGCCGTGCCCGCTATGCCGCGCTGGCCGCCGCAGCCCGTGAGGCCGGCGCGGATCGCGTCTGGCTCGGCCACCATGCCGACGACCAGCTCGAAACCTTGTTGCTGGCGCTCTCGCGCGGAGCCGGCCTGCCCGGACTGGCCGCCATGCCGGCCGCCTTCACCCGCGAGGGGACCCGTTTCGAGCGGCCCTTCCTCACCGTGCCCGGGGCCGATCTGCGGGCATGGCTGCAGGCCGACGGCGTGCCCTGGATCGACGACCCGACCAACACTGACATCGCCCACACCCGCAATCGCCTCCGGCGGCAGGTGATCCCCGCGCTGCTGGCCGCCTTCCCCCAGGCCCGAGAAACCTTCGCCCGATCGGCGCGTCATGCGGCGCAGGCGCAGGCCCTGCTTGACGACGTGGCGGCGCAGGACCTGGCCGACCCCGCGTCCACACCCGGCGCGCAGGCCGTGCACGGCGCCGGGGAAGGCCGCTCGTCCGGCCCGGCCCTGGGTCGCCTGCAGGCCCTCTCCCGCCCCCGACAGGCCAACCTGCTGCGCCACTGGC
>Ga0315900_10001009_pt1 | contig 45355 bp, 49 predicted proteins | sample LakEriMetagenome_FD_203521 | JGI IMG/M metagenome (GOLD analysis project Ga0315900, IMG submission 203521) | Freshwater fungal communities from buoy surface, Lake Erie, Ohio, United States - Buoy 12 MA114 | ecosystem: Environmental > Aquatic > Freshwater > Lake > Lake biofilm | place: USA: Lake... | reverse complement strand
GATGATGAGGATGCTGTGGAGGTCGGTGCGTTTTGGCATGGCGGCGGCGTTCTCAGCGGGTCCGGCGCCGCTGCATCGCGGCGGTGAAGCGTCCGAACAGGTATTGGACATCGTGCGGGCCAGGGCTTGCCTCGGGGTGGCCCTGGAAGCTGAAGGCGTCGCAGTCGCTGCGGGCGACGCCCTGCAGCGTGCCGTCGAACAGCGAGCGGTGCGTCGCGACGAGGTTCGCGGGCAGCGTGGCCTCGTCGATGGCGAAGCCGTGGTTCTGCGAGGTGATGAGCACCCTGCCCGTCTGCAGGTCCTGCACGGGATGGTTGGCCCCGTGGTGACCGAACTTCATCTTGACCGTGCGGGCGCCGCTCGCGAGGCCGAGCAGCTGGTGCCCGAGGCAGATGCCGAACACCGGCACCTTGGCCTCGATGACGCGGCGGATGGCGCGGATCGCGTAGTCGCAGGGTTCCGGATCGCCGGGACCGTTCGAGAGGAACACGCCCTCGGGCGCGAGCGCGAGGGCCTCCTCCGCCGAGGTCTCGGCCGGCAGCACCGTGACGCGGCAGCCCGCATCGACCAGCAGGCGCAGGATGTTGTGCTTGATGCCGTAATCGAAGGCCACCACGTGGAAGGGCTTCTGGCCGGCCGCGGGCGGCGGCGGATCGAACTCGCTGCCCTGCGTCCACTCGTAGCGCGCGCGGGTGGTCGCGACCTTGGCGAGGTCCATGCCCTGGAGGCCCGGGAAGGCCCGCGCCCCCGCGAGCGCTTCGGCCTCGCCGGCCGGGCCGGCAGCAGCCGGGCCGGCGACGATGCAACCGGCCTGCGCGCCCTTCTCGCGCAGGATGCGCGTCAGGCGTCGGGTATCGATGTCGGCGATCGCGACCACGCCCTCGCGCTTCAGGAACGCGGGCAGCGTCTCCTGCATGCGCCAGTTGCTGGCCCGCGGCGGCAGGTCGCGCACCACGAGCCCCGCGGCATGCGCGCGCAGGGACTCCATGTCGAGCGAATTGGTGCCGACGTTGCCGATGTGCGGATAGGTGAGCGTGACGATCTGCCGCAGGTAGGACGGATCGGTGAGGATCTCTTGGTAGCCGGTGAGGGCGGTATTGAAGACGACCTCTCCGGCGGTGCTGCCCGGTGCGCCGATGGAGGTGCCGCGGAAGGTCGTACCATCCGCGAGCGCGAGCACTGCGTCGATCAAGCGTCTCTCCCTGGTCGCGACGATGGCGACCCCCGACGAAAAGATCCCCGATGCAAACGCGGGTGTCGGATGCGCAAAGCGGGAGGCATCCTCGCGAATGCCTCCCGCCTTGCTTGGGACTAACCCGGCTATCGGATTAGAAGGAAATACTACGTTTTCACCCCCCCTCCTGTCCATGTCGAAAGGGGGGTAAACACACGAAAAAGCGCCATCCGAGCGGCGTGGAAATTACTGCGGAAAAGTCTCTAACTGATTGTTTTTATTCCAATTACATCGACCATCGAATAGCGCCCGGACGCCCGGCCCGCGAGCCATCGGGCGGCCTCAAGCGCCCCGCGGGCGAAGATCGACCGGTCGGTCGCCCGATGCCCGAGCGAGACCTCCTCGCCATCCGCGATGAAGCGCACTTCGTGCTCGCCGACGATGTCGCCGCCACGCAGCACGGCAAAGCCGATGCCCCCCGCCGCACGCGGGCCCTCGCGGTCGGCGGGCAAGCGCACGGCGTCCAAGTCCACACCGCGCCCCTCGGCCGCTGCGCGACCGAGCGCGAGCGCCGTGCCCGAGGGCGCGTCCCGCTTCGCGCGGTGGTGGGCTTCAAGGATCTCGATGTCGTGTCCGGCCGGCAACGCGCGCGCCGCCGCGCGCACGAGCTCGATGAGCAAAGTCACCCCGACGCTGGTGTTGGGCGCGAGGAGCACCGGCACGCGCGTCGCGGCGTCTGCCGCCGCGGCCTCGACCTCGGCGCCGAGCCCGGTCGTGCCCACGAGGACCGCCACACCCTGCGCGGCACAGGCGGCGAGGTTGGCGGCGGTGGCCGTGGGCGAGGAGAAATCGATGACCACATCGGGACGGGTCTGCGGGGCGGCGAGCGCCGCCGTGAGGTCCGCACCGACGGTGACGCCAAAGGCTGCGACGCCCGCGAGCGTGCCGAGATCGCGGCCTTGCGCGGGACTGCCGGCATGGTCGATGGCGCCGACCACGCGGAGGTCGGGGGATCCCTGGGTCTCGCGCGCGATCGCGAGGCCCATCCGCCCCGCCGCGCCGACGATCAGCAGCCGCATGTCACCGTCCTGCGAAAAAGCGCCTGACGCCCTCGAAGAACCCTTCTTCGCGCGGCGTGTGCGCCCGACCATCGTCGCGCAGCGACTGGTCGAACTTGCGCAGCAGCTCACGCTGCTCCGCCGTCAGGTCGACAGGCGTTTCTACCACAACGCGGCAATAGAGGTCGCCCCGCGCGCCGCCGCGCACGGGCTTCACGCCCTGGTCGCGCAGCCGGAACATGCGACCGGACTGCGTGCCCGCGGGGACCTTGATCGACACCTCGCCCTGCAGCGTCGGCACATTGACCGACCCGCCAAGCGTCGCGGTCGCGAAACTCACGGGGACCTCGCAGGTGAGGTCGTCGCCTTCACGTTCGAAGATGGGATGCGGCCGGACGGCGATCTCGACGTAGAGATCGCCCGGCGGGCCGCCGTTGCGCCCCGCCTCGCCCTCGCCCGAGAGCCGGATCCGGTCGCCCGTGGACACGCCCGCCGGCACCTTGACCGACAGCGTGCGCGTACGGCGCACACGACCCTGTCCGAGACAGGTATCGCAGGGGTTCTTGACGATGCGGCCGGTGCCACGACAGCGCGAACAGGGCTGCTGGAGCTGGAAGAAGCCCTGCGACACGCGCACCGAGCCGCTGCCGTTGCAGGTGTCGCAGGTCGTGGGCGAGGAACCCTTGGCCGCGCCGCTGCCCGTACAGGTCTCGCACTCCATCAAGCGCGGCAGGCTGACCTCGCAGGTGTGGCCGAACACGGCTTCCTTGAGGTCGAGTTCGAGCTCGTAGCGCAGGTCGGCGCCGCGATAGACCTGCGAGCGGCCGCCGCGGCGACCCCCGCCGAAGATGTCGCCGAACACATCGCCGAAGATGTCGCCGAAGTCGGCGCCACCGAAGCCGCCTGCCCCGCCGCCGCCCTGCCGGACGGCATCGAGGCCATCGTGGCCGTGCTGGTCGTACACCGCGCGCTTCTGGGCGTCGGTGAGGATCTCGTAGGCCTCCTTGACCTGCTTGAAGCGCTCTTCGGCGTCCTTGTCGTCCGGATTGCGATCCGGATGGTATTTCATGGCCAGCCGCCGATAGGCCTTCTTGATCTCGGCCTCATCGGCGGTCTTCGGCACACCGAGGACCGTGTAGTAGTCGGGCTTGGCCATGGGCGGCTAGCGGACGTGCAAGGCCTTACGAGGCCTTGCGGTCCTTGTCGTCGCCCTTGACCTCTTCGAACTCGGCATCGAGCACGTCGCCCTGGTCCTTGCCGCCCGCGCCCGACGCGCCACCGGCCGCACCGGCCGACGCTTCAGGGCCGCCCGCCTGCGCGGCATAGGCCATCTGCGCGACCGCCTGCGAGGCCTGCATCACCGCCTCGAGCTTCTTCTCGATCTTGTCCTTGTCGTCGCCCTTCAGGACGGACTTGAGGTCCGAGAGCGCGGACTCGACCTTGGCGCGCTCCTCGCCCGGGACCTTGTCGCCGAGCTCCTGCAGCGTCTGCTCGAGGCTGTGCACCATGCCGTCGGCCTTGTTGCGCGTCTCGACGAGCTCGCGGAACTTCTTGTCCTCCTCGGCATGCGCCTCGGCGTCGCCCACCATGCGCTTGATCTCGTCCTCCGAGAGGCCCGAGGAGGCCTTGATGACGATGCGCTGCTCCTTGCCGGTCGCCTTGTCCTTGGCCGACACGTTGAGGATGCCGTTGGCGTCGATGTCGAAGGTGACCTCGACCTGCGGCGTGCCGCGGCGCGCCGACGGGATGTCCGTGAGGTCGAACTTTCCGAGCGACTTGTTGTCGAGCGCGCGCTCGCGCTCGCCCTGCAGCACGTGGATGGTGACCGCCGTCTGGTTGTCCTCGGCGGTGGAGAACACCTGCGAGTGCTTGGTCGGGATCGTGGTGTTCTTCTCGATGAGCTTGGTCATCACGCCGCCCAGCGTCTCGAGGCCGAGCGACAGCGGCGTGACGTCGAGCAGCAGCACGTCCTTGACGTCGCCCGCGAGCACGCCGCCCTGGATCGCGGCGCCCACGGCCACCGCCTCGTCCGGGTTCACATCCTTGCGCGGCTCCTTGCCGAAGAAATCCTTGACCGCCTTCTGCACCATCGGCATGCGGGTCTGGCCGCCGACGAGGATCACCTCGGCGACATCGGCCGCGGCGAGCCCGGCGTCCGTCAGCGCGGTGCGGCACGGGTCGATGGTGCGCTTGACGAGGTCCTCGACCAGCGACTCGAGCTTGGCGCGCGTGAGCTTGACCGCGAGGTGCTTCGGCCCCGAGGCGTCCATGGTGATGTACGGCAGGTTGATGTCGGTCTGCTGGCTCGAGGACAGCTCGATCTTGGCCTTCTCCGCGGCCTCCTTCAGGCGCTGCATGGCGAGCGGGTCCTTGCGCACATCGACGCCGGATTCCTTGATGAACTCCTCGGCGAGGAAGTTGATCACCCGCAGGTCGAAGTCCTCGCCGCCGAGGAAGGTGTCGCCGTTGGTCGAGAGCACCTCGAACTGGCGCTCGCCGTCCACTTCGGCGATCTCGATGATCGACACGTCGAAGGTGCCGCCGCCGAGGTCATAGACCGCGATCTTGCGGTCGCCGCCGGCCTTGTCGAGGCCATAGGCGAGCGCGGCCGCGGTCGGCTCGTTGATGATGCGCTTGACGTTGAGGCCGGCGATGCGGCCGGCGTCCTTGGTCGCCTGCCGCTGCGAATCATTGAAGTACGCGGGCACGGTCACCACGGCGTCGGTGACCTCTTCGCCGAGGAAGTCCTCGGCGGTCTTCTTCATCTTCATGAGCACGCGCGCCGAGATCTCGGGCGGGGCCATCTTCTTGCCCTGCGCCTCGACCCAGGCATCGCCGTTGTCGGCCTTGACGATGCGGTACGGCACCATGCCGATGTCCTTCTGGACGATCTTCTCTTCGAAGCGGCGGCCGATCAGGCGCTTCACGGCATAGAGCGTGTTGGTCGGGTTGGTGACCGCCTGACGCTTGGCCGACTGGCCGACCACCACCTCGTCGTCCTTGGTGAAGGCGACGATGGACGGCGTGGTGCGGTCGCCCTCGCTGTTCTCGATCACGCGCGGCTTGCCGCCTTCCATGATCGCCACGCAGGAGTTGGTGGTGCCGAGGTCGATGCCGATGACTTTGCCCATGATGGTCTGCTCCGATTCGTTCGTTCGAGCCCCGATGGGGCGCCTATGGCCGTGTAAGTAGGGTCGCCTGTGGATAATTCAAGGGTCGGCGGTGCGCTGCCGCTCAGCCGGACGCCCGGGCGACCACCACCCTCGCGGCGCGCAACAGGCGGCCGTTGAGGCTGTAGCCGCGCTGCACCACGAGCAGCACCGAGTTCGGCTCGGCGGTGTCGGAGGGCTGGGCGGCCACCGCCTCGTGCCAATCGGCATCGAAGGGCTGGCCGACGGGGTCGATCACGGTGACGCCGATGCGCTCCAAGGCCTTCTGGAGCAGCCGCAAGGTCGCGGCCTGCCCCTCGACGAGCGCGGCGGCGTCAGCCCGGCCGGCGTTCTCGACCGCGAGGTCCAAGCTGTCCTTCACCGGCAGCAGCTCCTGCACCCACTTCTCGATGCCGAAACGATGCGCTTGTTCGACATCGCGCTGGGCGCGCTTGCGAACGTTCTCGAGGTCGGCGACCGCGCGCAGATGCTGGTCGCGGTGTTGCTGGACCCGTGCCTCGGCATCGGCCAACAGGGCTTTCAGGTCCTCGACCGTCAGGCCGTCACCGCCCGGCGCGACGCTGGCCGCGGACGGGCCCGAAGGGGGCGATGCGGGGGATTCAGTCATCGAAAAACCTTGTTGTTCATGAAGTTAGGGCGAAATCCGTCGCGGACACCCGACGCCGAAAGGCGATCGAGCGCGCCGGTCAGGGGCAGAGGTGGGGGTCAGCGCCGGGAATTCAAGGCCGATCCGAGCAATCGGGCCGTCAGGTCGACGATCGGGATCACCCGCTCGTACGCCATGCGGGTGGGCCCGATGACCCCGATCACCCCGAGCACGCCGTCGGTGCCGCTGTACGGCGCGGTGACGATGCTGCAGTCATCGAGCACCTGATAGCCCGATTCCTGACCGATGAAGATCTGCACGCCGTCGGCATGCAGGCTCTGGTCGAGCAGGTGCAGGAAGTCGCGCTTCTCGTTGAAGGCCTCGAACAGGCGCTTCAACTTCTCGACGCTGGTGAGCTGTGCGGCGCCCATGAGGTTGGTCTCGCCCGCCACGATGTACTCGAGACCGGACCGCGCAGGCTCCGGCGTCAGCACCTGCTGGGCCAGCGAGATCGCCTCGACCATGAGCGCGTTCATGTGCTCGCGGGCTTCCTGGAGCTGGCGGAGGATGTCCTCGCGGGCCTGGGCGGGCGTCCGGCCGATGAGCTGTTCGTTGAGGAACTGCGCGGCGCGGCGCAATTCCTCGGGCGAGTGGGCGCGCGGCAACTGGATGATGCGGTTCTGCACGTCACGGTCGTCGAACACCAGCACCACAAGCACGCGGTTTTCGGAGAGCCCGACGAACTCGAGGTGCGTGAGCCGCGCGACCTGCGGCCGCGGCACCGTCACCACCCCCGCGAGATGCGTGAGATTGGAGAGCAGTTGGGAGGCGTTGGCGACCAGCGCCTTGGGATCCGCCCCGGGTGCGGCGTCGAGATGTCGGCGCAGCTCGTCCGCCGAGACGGTGTCGATCGGCCGTGAGCGCAGCAGGGTATCGACGAAGAACCGGTAGCCGCGGTCGGTGGGGATGCGCCCCGCCGAGGTGTGCGGCGAGGCGACGAACCCCAGGTCCTCGAGGTCGGCCATCACGTTGCGGATGGTGGCCGAGGACAGGCTGAGGCCCGAATCACGGGATAACGCGCGCGAACCGACCGGTTGACCGTCGCGGATGTAGCTCTCCACGAGCACCCGCAGCAGTTGCCGGGCGCGTTCGTTCAGGCGTTCGTCATCATGGGCCATGTCCGCACGCTACCGACAGGCGTGGAATTGCGTCAAGGCGCCCGTTATGCCGATTGGTCCCGGCCTGCACGGCATGATAAAAACACACCGTCCCCCATCGGTGCCCCATGAGCCCCATCCGTCACGCCGCCCTCGTCACCCGCTTCGCCGATGCGCGCGCCGCCGAGAGCGCCGCGCTGCTCGCGCGTCATCTTGCGGGGCGCGGCATCACGACCCTCGCGTCCGCCGATGAGGCCGAGCGCCTGTCCGGGGTCGAAGCCCGCTTCCTCCCCGAGTCCGAGCTCGTCTCGCAGGCCGGGCTCGTGGTCGCCATCGGCGGCGATGGCACCCTGCTCTACGCCGCCGGCCTCGTCGCCGGACGGGGCATCCCGCTCCTCGGCGTGAACCGCGGACGCCTCGGATTCCTCACGGACGTCATGCCGGAGGACATGCTCGAGAGCGTCGATGCCGCGCTCGAAGGGCGCTGCGCGCGCGACGAGCGGCCGCTGCTCGCCGCCGAGATCCACCCAGCCGCGGGCGGCCTGCACAGCGGTCTCGCCCTCAACGACATCGTGCTGCAGAAGAGCCAGAGCGGCCACCTGATCGACTTCGAGACCTTCATCGACGGCCGCTTCGTCAACACGCACGGGGGCGATGGTCTGGTGGTGGCCACGGCCACCGGTTCCACGGCGTACGCCCTCTCCTGCGGCGGTCCGATCATCGAACCCTCGCTCGACGTCGTGGTGGTCACGCCGATCTGCCCGCACACCCTCTCGGACCGGCCGATCGTCGTCTCGGGCCGCGCGAGCATCGAAGTGCGGTTGGTGGACCGACCGGACTCGCTCGCCGAGGTCGCCTGCGACGGTCGCGCGCTCGGCCCGCTCGCGCCGGGGGACCGCCTGCTGATCCGTCCCGCCGCAGCCCGTCTCACGCTGCTGCATCCGCCCGGCTACGACTACTACCGGCTGCTGCGCAGCAAACTCAACTGGGGGCGCCGCGCGTTCGACGCGCCGGCCTGACGCGCCCATGCTCACGCACCTGCAGGTCCGCGACTTCGCGATCATCGACGCCGTCGAGGTGGAGCTCGGCGATGGGCTCACCGTGCTCACCGGCGAGACCGGCGCGGGCAAGTCCATCCTCGTCGATGCGCTGCAGTGGGCCGTGGGCGGCCGCGCGGGCGTGGAGGTCATCCGGCACGACGCGGCGCGCGCCGAGATCGCCGCCACCTTCGACCTGCGCGCCGCCGATCCGCTGCTGCGCGGATGGCTCGCCGAGCAGAGCATCGAGGCGGACGACGACCTCGTCGTGCGGCGCGTCATCACCCGCGAGGGCAAGTCCCGCGCCTACCTCAACGGCCAGCAGGTGCCCGTGCAGGCCTTGCGCGAGGTGGGCGCCCTGCTCGCGGAGATCCACGGGCAACACGAGTTCCAGTCGCTGCTGAAGCCCGCGGCGCAGCGCCGCCTGCTCGATGACTACGCCGGCACCGAGGCCCTGGCGGCCGAGGTGGCCGCGCTGCACCGCGACCGGCTCACCAAGGCCGAGGCGCTCGCATCCCTCGAGGACGATGCGCGCGAGCGGGACGATCGCCTCGACCTGCTGCGCCATCAGGCCGGCGAACTCTCCGCCCTCGCCCTGCAGTCAGACGAACTGCCGGCGCTCGCCGCGGAGCGCAGCCGCCTCGCCAACACGGGACGCTTGGCCGACAGCGCGCGCGCAGCGCTCGATCTCGTCTATGAAGCGGAGGGCGGCAGCGCGCAGGCGAACGCCGCCCGCGCGCTCGGCCTGCTGCGACAGTCCGCTGCGCTCGATGCCAAACTCGGCGCGCTGCTGCCCGGTCTCGAGGAGGCCGTCGCGGGGCTCGGCGAGATCGGCCGGGAGCTCACCCGCTACCTCGACGACCTCGAGGCCGACCCTGCCCGGCAGGAACAGGTCGAACAACGGCTCGCCGCCATCGAATCGCTCGCCCGCAAGCACCGCATCGCACCCGCCGAGCTCCCCGGCAAGGCCGCGGAACTCGAAGCGGAGCTCGCCCGCCTCGAGGACATCGGCCACGGCCTCGACGAACGCCGTGCCGCCGTCGCCGCCGCCGTGCAGGCGTGGCGCGGCCGCGCCGAGCGCCTGTCGGCCGCCCGCACGCGCGCAGCTGCGGAGCTCGGGCGCGCGATCAGCGCACGCATGCAGACCCTCGGCATGGCCGGTGGGCGCTTCGAAGTGGAGGTCCAGCCGAACGCGGCCGCCGCGACGGGCGCCGCCGAGACATCACCGGGCGGCCTTGAGGACATCGAGTTCAAGGTCTCGGCCAATGCCGGTCAGCCGCCGCGCCCGCTTGCGCGGGTGGCCTCGGGCGGCGAACTGTCGCGGCTGTCGTTGGCCGTGCAGGTCACCCTCGCCCATCGGCCGACCCGTGTCGCAGGACACATCGGTGAGCCCGGCCTCTGCCGCGTCTTCGACGAAGTGGATTCGGGTGTGGGCGGCGCGGTCGCCGAGATCGTCGGCCGTGAACTCGCGGCGCTCGGTCGCAGCACGCAGGTGCTGTGCGTGACGCACCTGCCGCAGGTGGCGGCGCTCGCGGATCGGCACCTGCGCATCTCGAAGCTCACCGACGGTCGCACCACCCGCACCCAGGTCACGCCGCTCAGCGGCGCGACGCGCATCGAGGAGATCGCGCGGATGCTGGGCGGCATCGACATCACCGACACCGCACGCGGACACGCGGCGGAGATGCTGGCGGCGGGCGCGCGCCTCAGCGCTGCGCCGTCGGGGGAGTCGCCCCGGCCGGGCGGTGCGGACACTCCTGCCGGCGGCAATGTCCGTAGATCACGAGGGCGTGCTCGCTGATCTCGAACCCGAGGCGGCCCGCCACGGCGGTCTGGCGCTCCTCGATGCCCGGATCCACGAACTCCTCCACGTGCCCGCAGTCGAGGCACAGGATGTGGTCGTGGTGCGCCCCCTCGTTGAGCTCGAACACCGCCATGCCATCGGCGAAATGGTGGCGGTTGACGAGCCCCGCCGCCTCGAACTGCGTGAGCACGCGATAGACCGTCGCGAGGCCGATGTCCTCGCGCAGGTCGGAGAGCCGGCGGTAGATGTCCTCGGCGGACAGGTGCCTCGTGCCGCTGCGCTCGAGGATGTCGAGGATCTTCACGCGCGGCAGCGTGACCTTCAGCCCGGCCTTGCGCAGGTCCTTGCTTTCCACGTTCGGGGCGACCCCTGGGAGTTCGGAGGTGGGGGGATTGGAGTAGAATGGGGATTATGAGCCACGCTCCCCTCCACGCTCCAGCGTCATCCCGCCCGTCTTTCCGGGCCGGTCCGTCCCGGTCGTTGTGGTTGGGGGCGGTGCTGCTCGCGCTGCTGCCCACCGGCGGCTGCGTGTATCGCATGGCCGTGCAGCAGGGCAATTACCTCGACGCCCGCCAGGTCACCCAGGTGCAGGTCGGGATGACCCGCGCGCAGGTCCGCTTCCTGCTGGGCACGCCCATGCTGCCCGACGCCTTCGACACCAACCGTTGGGACTATCTCTACACGCTGCAGGTGCGCGCCCTCAAAAAGCCCCAGCGCCAGCGCCTGACGGTGTTCTTCGAGGGTGACAAGGTCGCGCGCATCGAGAACGACGGCGCCCCCACCGAGATACCCCCTGAACTGCAACCGGCGGCGGCCGAGCCCGCCCCGGCTGCACCGCCCGCCACCGCGCCCGCCATCACCGCGCCCGCCGGGACCCCGCAGCCAGACCCGCCGACGACCTGACGGTCGCCGCGCGCGCACGGCGCGCCGCCTTGGGATCGATGGTGAGCGGCCGATAGAGCTCGACCCGGTCGCCCTCGCGCAGCGGCCTCTCGCGGCCACAGGCCTCCCCGAAGATCCCGGTGGCCCCTGTCTGCCACTCCGCGGCCTCAGCCGCCGCCCCGGCAGCCTCAGCGGACAAGTCGCCCTGCGCGCGCAGCCGCGCACGCGCGGCATCGAGCGCATCGGCCACGGTGGCGCCCTCCGGCAACTCGAGGTCGATCACGCCCTGCCAGGATGGCCAGGCGGCCGCGACGCTGCACCGCATCAATCGCCGCCGCCCGACGCGCGCGCCTTGATCTCCCGCGCGCGCACCACGAAGGCGTCGACGAGCGAGGCGGCGGTCTGCTCGAACACGGGCGCGAACATCATGCCGGTGAAGCGGTTGGCGAACTCGAAGCGCAGGCACAGCGTCACCTCACAGCCCGACTCGCCCACCGGCCGCAACGACCACAGGCCCTCGAGCGACTTGAAGGGGCCACGCTCGAGGCGCATCGCGACCGCACGGCCCGGGTCGAGGGTGTTGCGGGTGGTGAACTCGGTGACGAGCCCGCCGCGCCGCACCCCGAGCGTCGCCACGACCTCGCGCTCGCCCTGGGCCTCGATGCGCGCGAGGGCGCAGCCCGGCACGAACTCGGGGTAACGCTCGATGTCGGTGATGAGCGCGTAGAGCTCCGCCGGGGGGAGCGCGACCAGCGCTGAACGCGTGATTTCCCGCATGCGAGGATTGTCCGGCAAGGGCTGCGCCGCGACAACCACCGTGGCGCGTACAATGCGCCCGACCATGGCCAAGCCCCCCTCCCGACCCACCGCGACGCCCGCCGCCGCCGCCAAGCCGGCCGCCAAGGCCGACTCCGGCCCGCGCACCATCGCCGAGAACCGCCGTGCACGCTTCGATTACTTCATCGAGGAGCGCTACGAGGCGGGCTTGGTGCTCGAGGGTTGGGAGGTCAAGGCGCTGCGCGCGGGCAAGGCGCAGATCACCGAGGCGCACGTCTACCTGCGCAACGGCGAAGTGTTCATGGTGGGCGCGCATATCTCGCCGCTCAAGACCACCTCGACCCACGTCATCGCCGACCCCACCCGCAGCCGCAAGCTGCTTCTCAACCACCGCGAGATCGCCCACCTCATCGGCGCGGTCGAGCGCCAGGGCTACACCATCGTGCCGCTCGAGCTCTATTGGCAGCGCGGCAAGGCCAAGGTGCGCATCGGCCTCGCCAAGGGCAAGAAAGCCCACGACAAGCGCGCCACCGAGAAAGACCGCGATTGGGCGCGTGACAAGGCGCGGCTGATGCGGGGGCGCTAGTCGGCAGGCCGACAGACTGGCAAGCCGGTCAGGCCGTCGACGGCGAGGCCGGACGGCGTTGCGCAAGCGCGGTCAGCGTGGCGGTGACGAGCACCACCAACATCACCGTGCCGAAGGGGAACGGGCCGAGCGCACCGGTCTCGGTCGCCGCCAAGAACAGCAACACGGTGATCAGGCCACGTGGCGCGATCCACATCAAGCGATCGGCGGCGTCCTGCCGCAGCGCCTTGAGCAGCAGCCATCGCGTACTGTAGATCGCGAGCACCACCCACCCCGCAAGGATCCAAGCCTCGGGATCCGCCATGCGCGCAAGGTCGGTCCAGTACCCGAGCAGCAGGAAGAAGAAACTCTTGGTGGCGAAGGTCAGTTCCGCAACCAGACCTTTGAACTCCCGGAGGGTCGCGTCGTAACCCTCGGTGTGCAGCTGTTTGAGGTGACGGTTGCGCTCGAGCAGCTGCGGATTGTTCAGCAGCAAGCCGCAGACCAGCACCAGCACCAGCGGTGACAGATGGCTCTCCTTGCCGATCGAATAGAGCAGGATGAGTCCGGCAAGCAACGGCAGGAAACGCACATGCCCCTCGACGCGGTTGATGAGTGCATAGAGCCCCGCCGCGGCGATGGCCGCCACCACGAGCGACACGAGGCCACCGACGACCACTTCCGCAGTGAAGTTCCCGAAAGATCCGTCGGCGTGCAGCCAGGCATAGAACACCAGCACGCCCACGATGTCGGAGACGGAGCTCTCGTAGATCACGAACTCCCGCTGCGGCAGCGGCAGTGCCGCCGCGCTCGGGATGGCGACCGCACTCGATATCACGGCGAAGGGCAACGCCGCGAGCACCGCCGTACCAGCGGGCAGACCGATCTGATAGGCGAAGACCGCGGCGATCACCGCCAATGCCAGCGCGAAACCGAGCACGGCAGCGGTCGCCGAGGTCGCGATCAAGCGGACCCGCTGCGATGAGACTTGCAGGTCCAAGGCCCCCTCCAACACGATCAGGATCAGGCCGAGGGTGCCGATGACCGGCACGATCGGATCGACCCAATCGAGGTGCAGACCGAAGGAGTCAGCCAACTGCCGGATGGCGATGCCCATGCCGATGAGCAGCACCACGGCAGGCAAGCGCAGACGCTTGCAGAGGATGTCGATCAGGTACGCGAGGACGAGCAGCGCCGAAGCGGCCAGGATCGCGGTGTTGGTCATCCCAAGACTATACCGACAACCCCTGGGACTTGAGATATTCGTCGTAGTTGCCGCGGTGGTCGATGATGCTGCCGCCCGGCTGGATCTCGATGATGCGGTTGGCGAGGCCGCTCACGAACTCGCGGTCGTGGGACACGAACACCAGCGTGCCCGGATATTTTTCGAGCCCGATCTGCAGCGACTCGATGGTCTCCATGTCCATGTGGTTGGTCGGCTCGTCCATCAGCATGACGTTGGGCCGGCGCAGCATCAGCTTGCCGTACATCATGCGGTTCTTCTCGCCGCCCGAGAGCACCTTCACCGATTTTTTGGTCTCATCGCCCGAGAACAGCAGGCGGCCGAGCGTCGCGCGCACGATCATCTCGTCGTCGGCCTTGCCGGTCCACTGCGACATCCATTTGAGCAGGTCCACCTTCTCGGTGAACTCCGCCTGCGGATCCTGCGGCATGTAGCCGGGCTCGGCGTTCTCGACCCAGTTGATGCTGCCGGACGTCGGCTTGAGCACGCCCGCGATCAGGTGCATGAGCGTGGTCTTGCCGATGCCATTCGGGCCGATGATGGCGACGCGGTCGCCCGCCTCGACGTTGAAAGTCACGCCCTTCAGGATCGGCGCGTCGGCGCCCGGATAGGCGAAGGTCAGCTTGTCGACGTTGAACGCCGAGCGGTAGAGCTTCTTGACCTGCTCGAAGCGGATGTAGGGGTTCTGGCGCGAGGACGGCCGGATCTCCTCGATCTTGATCTTGTCGATGGCGCGCTTTCGCGAGGTCGCCTGCCGCGCCTTGGAGGCGTTCGCGGAGAAGCGCCGCACGAACTCCTGCAGCTCGGCGATGCGCTCCTGGGCCTTGACGTTCGAGGCCTCGACCCGCGCCCTCGCCTGCGTCGAGGCGAGCATGAAGTCGTCGTAGTTGCCCGGATAGACCTTGAGCTGCTGGAAATCGAGGTCGGCGATGTGGGTGCAGACCTGGTTCAGGAAGTGCCGGTCGTGGCTGATGATGATCATCGTCGAGTCGGACTTGTTGAGCACCTGCTCGAGCCAGCCGATCGAGTGGATGTCGAGGTTGTTCGTCGGCTCGTCGAGCAGCAGCACGTCGGGGTTCGAGAACAACGCCTGCGCGAGCAGCACGCGGAGCTTCAGGCCGGGCGGCACCTCGCGCATGGGGCCGCGGTGCAGCGCCTCGCCGATGCCCGCCTCGACGAGGATGGCGGCGGCGCGCGCCTCGGCGTCGTAGCCGCCGTACTCGGCGAAGCGCACCTCGAGCTCCGCAGCGCGCATGTAGTCGTCGTCGGTGGCGGCCTCGTCGGCGTAGATGCGGTCGCGCTCGGTCATCGCCGCCCACATCTCGGCGTGGCCCTGCATCACGACATCGATGACGCGCTGGTCCTCATAGCCGAACTGGTTCTGGCTGAGCTTGCCGAGGCGCAGGCCCGGCTGCAGCATGACATCGCCCGTGCTCGGCTCGAGGTCGCGGCCCAGGATCTTCATGAGCGTGGACTTGCCACAGCCGTTCGCGCCGATGAGGCCGTAGCGGTTGCCGTCGGTGAACTTGACCGTCACCCCCTCGAACAGGGGCTTGGCACCGAACTGGATGGCGAGATTGGAGGTGGCGAGCATGGCGGGCGCGGAGTTTACACGCCCTGTCCGGGGAACACCCGCCGCGCGGAATCCGGCCCCTTGAAAACCCGCGATTCGGCTATACTTCGGTGACCAATGGGGGCGACCGGCTTCGACGTGGGTTGCGAACCTCCAGGGGCGTGCCGAGGTGCAGTGAACCTCGTTAAACTTTGCTGCAAACACTTAGTTGCCAACGACAACAACTACGCTCTGGCCGCTTAATCCGGCCTAACCTCCGACCCGCTGGTGCCTGTGCCACGGAACCGGGGGACGCGCTCACAGGATCGCGGACCACCGTGCGACGGGGTGGCTCCGCTAAGAGACACCGTCACTGGCCGAGCGTCTTCCCTGCTCCTCGGGTAGCGTGAGGCGAGAATCAATGAGAGAGCTACGCGCGTAGATCCTGGAGTCTAGGGCTTGCGGACGCGGGTTCGATTCCCGCCGCCTCCACCATCTCCCCCGCCACGAGGCGGGGTGCGGCCCGCACCGGCAGGCCGCTGCACCGGCAGGCCGTTATTCGGGCAGGTCGAAGGACTCGTCCGCCGACAGGGGCCGCAGACCGAGTGTCCCGTACAGGTCGGGGCCGAGTTGGCTCTCGGCCGCCGTGCGACAGGGCAGATACGCCACGCGCCGGCCTTGGCGTTCCACCAGCAATCCCTCGCGGTCCCAGCGCGGGCCGTCGTAGCCCGAGCGGCCCGTGGCCGTGAACACCGTGTAGGCGTACTCACCCGAGCGGAAGCGCAGCCACGCGCCGCCGCCGCCGGAATAGGTCAACGTGTCGGCCGAGGCGCTGCGCGGGGGCGGCGTGGCCTTGGCGGGCAGCGTGATCTCGGGCGTCGCGCCGGGCTTGCCGAAGAAGTACCGCAGCGACCCGTCGGCAGGCGTCGCCGTGCGCGAGGCGCAGACCGACACCTGCTTGGCGCCCGTGCTGCAGTGGAACACCGCGACCTCCGCAGTGGAGCAGAACGACCCCGACACCGTGGGACCCGAGAGGGTCACCGCATCGGCACGGACCTTGGCGGCCGGGGCGGTCTGGGGGGTGACGACGGTCGGCAGGAAAGCGAGCAGCGAGACTGCGAACAGGACGGGCAAGGGATGTACAGACTGCGTGGACATGGCCACGAACCTAACCCGCGTAACCCGACCCGTCCAGCGACCGGAACGACCCCCGCCCCGGGTTCCCCGTATCATGGGCGCCCCATGTCCGAGCCCCCCACCCCCCCCGCGAAGGACAGCGTACCTGCGACCACGGTGCAGCCCGCCGCCTCGGCGCCACCCGCCGTCCCGCTGCGCGTCTGGCCGTGGCGCGTCCTCGGCGTCAGCAGCGTCTCGATCGGCGTCATCAACGCCTTCATCCCGCTGCTGCCCTCGACGGTCTTCCTGCTGATCGGCGCGTGGGCATTCAGCCGTGGCGCGCCGCATTGGCGCGAACGCCTGATGGCCCACCCGCGCTTCGGGGCGCCGCTGCGCAATTGGGCGGACGGTGGCCGCGTGTCCAAGCGCGGCAAACGGCTCGCCGCGGCCGGTATGGCGGCGAGCGTGGCGATCTCGCTGTGGTTCTACGGGCCGACCGTGCCCGTGCTCACAGTGGCGGCGGGGCTCACCGGTCTCGCCGCTTGGCTCTGGACCCGACCCGAACCGCGCGCAGAGTGACTACGGCCGACAAGCACGGGCCTACAATGGGGCCTATGACAGACGCCGCCAGAGACCCCAAACCCTCCCTGCCGCTCGCGGCGCTCGCCATCGCGCTCGTCCAAGGACTGCTGCTCTGGTGGCTGTCCACCGGCACGCCGGATGGCCGCTGGCCCGCCGGCGATCCCCGGGTGATGTTGCCGCTGGTGCTGCTCATCGCGGTGCTGCCCCTGTCCCTGCACCTGCTCTGGCCGTTCAAGCGCGAGCGCGTGCTGCATCTCGCGTTCGTGACGGGTGCCGTGGTCGTGGCGGTGACCGCCGCCTGGTTCGCGGCGACGCACATCGGGCTCGACGCGCCCGGTTCCGACCGACCGCGTCGAAGATACGATGACGGGGACATCGTGGCGGCCTTCGTGCTGCCCTTGGCGATCGCGTGGCTGCTCGCGATGCCGCTGCTCAAGCTGCGGCTCACCAGCGGGCGCTGGACCGGACCCTATCCCTCGTTGTTCGACATCACCTGGCGCGGGGCGCTGACGCTCGCCGAGGCGGCGCTCTTCACCGGCGTGTTCTGGCTGTTGATGGGCCTCGCCGGGATGTTGTTCGACCTGCTGGGCATCGATGGCGTCGCCAACTTCATCAGCGAACCGTTGTTCGCGATGCCGGCGACGACGCTCGTGGGCACGCTCGCGATCCACCTCATCGGCGCTTCCGCCGGCATGGTCGACGGGCTGCTGCGGCAGTTGCTGAACCTCCTCAAGTGGCTGCTGCCGCTCGCCGGCGTGATCGTCATCGCCTTCGCGCTCGCGCTGCTGCCCAAGCTCCCGTCGCTGTTGGCCGAGGGCCAGAAGGTCATGGACGCGGTCTGGCTCCTCTGGCTCGTGGCCCTCACCGTGCTGCTGCTCAACGCAGCCTATCAATCGGGACAGGAGCCGCCGGGCTACGGCCGCATCATCGAGCAGACGCTGCGCGTCGTGCCGCCGTTGCTCGTCATCGTCGCCGCGACGGCGCTCTACTCGCTGGCGCTGCGCACCTCGCTCTTCGGGCTCACCCCGGCCCGCTACTGGGGATTGGTCACCGCCGCCGCTGCCCTCGCCTACGCCGTCGGCTACAGCATCGCCGCCTGGGCGCCCGGGCGGTGGTTCGCACGCATGGGCGGCATCAACATCGCCCTCGCCCTCGCGCTGCTGGCAGTCCTGCTCCTCAGCGTGACGCCGATGGCCGACCCGCTGCGGCGCTCGATCGACAGCCAAGCGCGACGCGCGCTCGCGGTCACCGACGCCGAGGCCCGGGATGGCGCGCTGCGCTTCCTCGGCCGCGAGGCTGGCGCCGCCGGGCGCACGCGCCTCGAGGGCATCGCACGGCTGTCGGATGCCGAGGGCGGCTCATCGGCGCTGCGGGCTGCGGCGACGCTGGCACAGCGGCCCACGGATCCGCGCGACGATGATGACGAGGCATGGCTCGCGCGCATCGAGCTTCCGCCCGGATCCCCGGCCTTGGAGCCCGGTCTGCAGACCGCGCTGAATTCCGCCCGCGTGAAAGACAGCTACCTCTACGGCGTGAAACGCATGATGCTGCTGCGCTCGGACTTCGACGGTGACGGCATCCCCGACGCCCTGTTGCTGGAGTCGGAGGACTTCCATCTGTTCTGGCTGTTCGGCGTAGGCGACGACGGCTCGTGGACGATGCGCTCGAACGGCATGCTCGGGCGCAGCGGTACGCGTGTTGTGGACCTGCGCGCGGCCTTGCAGGGCGGCGACTTCGGCACGCTGCCGCCGCAGCTGCGCGACCTGCGGGTCGGTGACGACCGCTTGATGCTGCGACCGTCGGACCCTCCGCCGGTGCCCGCGCAGGACTGACGGCGCACCCCCAGCCCGCGGCTACCGCCCGTCCACCCACGCGACCACGACATCCGCGACGTTCGTGCCGGTCGGCCCCGTGGTGAAGAGATCGCCGGCCGCGCCGAGCGCCCGGTTGGAGTCGTTGCGCTCGAGCGCCGCCCGCGGATCACAGCCTGCCTTGCGCGCACGCGCGAGCGTGCCGCCGTCGGCGAACGCCCCGGCAGCCTCGGTCGGGCCATCACGCCCATCCGTGCCCGCCACCAGCACCGTGATGCCGGACTCGCCCTCGAGTTCCACCGCGAGCCGCAGCGCGAGTTCCTGCGCGCGGCCGCCACGCCCCTCGCCGCTCACCCGCACCACCGGCTCGCCGCCGGCCACGAGCAAGAGCGGCGCCTCGCCACGGTGCTGCCGCAACAGCGCCGCAAGTTGCGCCGCATGCGCATCGACCGCGCCATGCAGCACGCGACCGAGCGACAGCACACGCGGCGCACCGACCGACGCCGCGGCCTGCGCGATCGCCTCCAAGGCATCATCGAGCGTCGCGATCACGGCATAGGCCCCCGTGCTGTCGCCCTGCCGTCCTGGCTTCGGCGTCTCAGAGATGTAGCCTGCGACCCCGGCTTCGAGGTGTTGGCGCACCGCCGGCGGCAGCCGCTCGATGAGGGCGTGGCGTCGCAAGACCTCGAGGGCATCGACGTAGGTCGTCGGATCCGGCACCGTCGGCCCGGAGCCGATGATCGCCGGGTCGTCCCCTTGCACGTCGGATACGGCGAGCGTCAGCAGCGTCGGCAGCGCCGTCGTCGCGTCACGCGTCGCACCGGGCGCGGCCATGAGGGCGGTCGCCAGCCGACCGCCCTTCAGCGCCGAGAGGTGCTTGCGCACCGTGTTGAGTTCCGCGATGGTGGCGCCCGCGCGCATCAACGCACGCAGCACAGAATCTTTGTCTGCGAGGGTGAGGCCGGGTGCGGGCGCCGCGCACAAGGCCGAGGCGCCGCCCGAGAGCAGCACGAGATGCCGATCGGCCGGTCGTGCGGCGGACGCGAACGCGAGCACCGCCTGACCGGCGGCCACGCTGCGCTCGCCGGGCCAGGGATGGTCACCCGGCATCTGCCGCCAAGCGGCGGACAGTGCGCCCGGAGGGGGCAGCTCCTGGGCGACGAGCAGCCCTTCGGCGACCGCCGTGCCCATCCCGGCATCCATGCCGGGTACAGCCATCAAACCCTCGGCGAGACTGCCTGCCGCCTTGCCGATCGCGAGGATCCGCCAGCGTCCGCCAGCGTCGCGGTCAGGCCGATCGAGCGAGACCGCCCGCCCTTGGCGCTCGAAGACGAAGCGGTCCTGCTCGAGGCGCGAGCACGCGGGCAGGATGCGCCGCGGGTCGACCGCAGCCACCGCGATGTCGTACAACGCCGCCAATCTTTGTCGGACCGGGATCCGCATCGGCGGTCGCTACGCGCGGCAGGCGCGCAGCCACAACGCGTCCCAGGCTTCCGGGTGCCACGGCTCCCCGGGCGCCAACTGAACCTCGATGCGGTTGTCGCGGCGCCAAGCCGTCGGCTCGAGCGTGACCGCATCGCCCACCCGCTGCGCGAGCAGCCACTCGTCTTCGCCCACCCGCAGTACGGCCTTGACGCGCTCGGGCCGTCCGATCCCCGGGACATCGCCCGGCAACGCACCGAGCAGGGCCAACACCCGCGCCTCGCTGAAACACACCGCCGCCGGGAACCGCCATCGCGCCCCGTGGCGACCGAGATGCCGGGCCTCGCGCCGCTCGCCGCCGAGCCCCGGCGGCCCCACGGGCGTGACGACGACGGGCGACGGCAACCGGGCACGCTCCACGGTACGCTCCAGCGCATGCGCCTGCGGCCGCGCGGTCGGGGCCGTGCGATCTGCCACCTCCGTGCGCCGCGGATCGCCCGGTTCCCCCGCAAGCGCCGCAAGCAGCGCCGGCGGCAAGCGGCCGCCCTCCACCGGACCCGCCGCGCGCTTGGTCGGGAACAAGCCTTCGGCATACCGCTCGAACGCGGCGTGCTGTGCAGGGGTCGCGAGGTCCCCCTTGGCGAGCGCCAGCACGTCGGCGATCTCCGCGCTCGCACGGGCGAGCTCCGAGCGCTCATCGAGCCGTGACGCCTCGGACCCCCCGGATGCTGCCGCAGACACCGATGCAGACGCCGCCATGTCGGTCTGCAGCGTCGTGGCATCCACCAGCCCGAGCACGCCCTCGAGCACCAGGCGTCCGGCGGCCTCATGCGCGAGCAGCTCCTCCACGATGCCGGCCGGGTGTCCGATGCCCGACGGTTCGACGAGGATGCGCGCCGGCGGGGTCGCGCCGGGCGCGAGCAGCTCCTGCAGGGTGCGACGGAAGTCGGCCTCCCCCGCGCAACAGAGACAACCGCCCGGCACCAACCGCACGTCGTAGACGCCGCGCGCCGCCGACGCGACCGTCAGCGCGTCGATACCGGCATCGGTGAATTCATTGAGGAGCACCACCCAACGCTCCTCGGGCGGCTTGTCCGCGAGGAGGCGCGAGAGGATCGTCGTCTTGCCGCTGCCGAGCGGGCCGGTGACGACCCAGACGGGGACGGGACCGCTCACCGCGCGGGCGCGGCGCCGCCGTCGTAGCCGACGAGCGCCCCGTAGAGCTCGGGACGCCGGTCACGGAACAGGCCCCAACTCGCGCGCTGCAGGGCGATCGCATCGAGGTCGAAGGTCGCGGTGAGCACGGCATCGCCCTCATCGCCCGCCTCGGCGACCTTGGCGCCCGTGGCGTCCGCGATGAAGGACGAGCCATAGAAACGGATGAAGAGGTGTTCCGGGTCCTGCAGCGAACGCTCGACACCCCAGCGGTTCGAGGCGACGAGCGGCATCACGTTCGCCGCCGCATGGCCCTGTTGCACGCGCTGCCAATGGCCGCGCGAATCGACCGGCGGCGCAGGCGGCGGCTCGCTGCCGATGGCGGTCGGGTACAGCAGGATCTCGGCGCCCATCAGCGCCATCGCGCGCGCGCACTCCGGGAACCACTGGTCCCAGCAGATGCCGACGCCGATGCGCCCGAAGCGGGTGTCCCAGACACGGAACCCGGTGTCGCCCGGGCTGAAGTATTGCTTCTCCTGGTAGCCCGGGCCGTTCGGGATGTGCGCCTTCCGATAGACGCCGAGCACGGTGCCGTCGGCATCGACCATCGCCACGCTGTTGAAGAAGGCCTGCCCCGCGCGTTCATAGAAACTGACCGGCAGCACCACACCCAACTCGCGCGCGAGGTCGCGGAAGCGATGCAACGCCGGGTTCGCCTCGACGGTGGTCGCGAGCGCCGCATGGCGCGCATCCTGCTCGATGCAGAAATACGGCGTCTCGAAGAGCTCCTGGACGAGCACCACCTGGGCGCCGCGGCCCGCCGCCGTGCGCACCAAGCGTTCGGCCGCGGCGATGTTGGCCGCCGCATCCCATCCGCAGGCGAACTGCGTCGCGGCGACGGTGACCTCGCGTGGCCTGCGGCCGAGGTGGCCGGGGACGGTGGCGGCGGCGTTCATGGCGTCTCTCCCTGCAGAAGGCGGGTGATGCGGATCGCGGTCTCGAGCGCGCGCAGGCCGTCCTCGCCGCCCACCACCGGCGCGCGGCCGGCGGCGATGCAGTCGAGGAACGAGCGGATCTCGGCACGCAGCGCGTCGCCCTGCTCGAAGCTGCGCTCGTCGATCGCGACCGGCAGCCCGCCGGGCGCGGGCGGTACCGCCTGCTTGCGGATCACGGTCAGGATGCGCTGCTGCAGGTCGATGGACAGGTACGCATCGTCGCGGAACACGCGCAGCTTGCGCTCCATTTTCAGGCTGACGCGGCTTGCCGTGACGTTGGCGACGCAGCCGCCCTCGAAGCGCAGGCGGGCGTTCGCGATATCGACCGCGCCCGAGAACACGGGCGTGCCGACCGCATCGATCGACTCGATGGGGCGGCCGACGATGCTCTGCACGATGTCGATGTCGTGGATCATGAGATCGAGCACGACGTTCACGTCGGTGCCGCGTTCCTTGAACGGCGCGAGGCGCTGGCACTCGATGAACCGCGCGCCGGCGAGTTCGGACTCGGCGGCGAGGATGGCCGGGTTGAAGCGCTCGAGGTGCCCGACCTGCAGGATCCGACCGCAGCGCGCCGCGACCGCGATCAGCTCGCGCGCCTGCTCGACGGTCTCGGTGATCGGTTTTTCGACCAGCACATGGGCGCCGGCCTCGAGGAAATCCCGTGCGATCGCGAAGTGCGCGGGCGTGGTGGTGACGACGCTCACGGCATCGACCTTGCCGAGGAGCTCACGGTGGTCGGCCACCGCCGTGGTGCCGAGTTCCTGCGCCAAGGCCGCGCGCGCCTCGGGACGGGTGTCTGACACTGCGACCAGCCGGCAGCCGGCCTCGGACGCGTATTTCTGCGCGTGGAAACGGCCGAGGTACCCCGCGCCGACCACTGCTGCCCGGATGTCTTGCATGCCTTATTATGCACCGATGGCCGACACCCACGCCGACAACGCCCTGTCCCGCCGCTTGCCCGGCGGCGCGAGACTCTACGCCGTCGCGCTCGCGGTGGGGCTGTTCGTGGCGCCGCCGCTCATCTGGCTCACCGGCCGCGCCTTGTTCGGCGCCTATGCCAACGGCGGCCTGTTCTCGCTATGGGGGGATTTCTTCGGCGAACTGGCGCGCGGCTCGCGCTCGGCGTGGATCGTCGCCCTCGCCCCCTGCGCGCTGGTCGCCCTGCTGCAGGGCGCCCTCGCGCTGTCGCGCCGGCTGCGCTGAGCCCCGGCTGCGCTGAGTCGACTGCGACGGGCCGGCGCCCCGCTCAGGGCGCGGCGAAGGTCCGGTCGCGCGCCGAGCGGAACTCGCTGCTCGGATACCAGTTCGGGAACCGCTTCTCGCGTGCGAGACGGGCACCCACGGCATGCAGCAGCGCGAGGTCCTCGAGGCTGCCGCGCAGATCGGTACCCGGCCGCCATTCATCGGACGGCTTGTGGTAATCGCGCAGCGTGTACTCGGCCTGCCTGGCCCGCGCCCACTCCACGCCCTTCTCGCGGTCCTCGACGCCCATCTTGAAGTAGAGCGCCGGCACGCCGACCTTGGCGAAGTTGAAGTGGTCCGAGCGGTAGAAGAACCCTTTTTCGGGGGTGGGCTCCATGCGCAGGACGCGGTCCTGGGTCTTGGCGGCCACGGCGAGGTACTCCTCGAGCTCCGAGGCACCAAAGCCGATCACCGACACGTCGCGCGTCGGACCGCCCCAGGACATCGCGTCCATGTTGAGGGCGGCGACCGTCTTGCGCAGCGGGAACACCGGATTGGAGGCGTAATAGGCCGAGCCGAGCAGCCCGCTCTCCTCGAGGGTGAGCCCGAGGAACACCACCGAGCGCTCCGGCCGGCGCGGTGACTCCGCGAAGGCTTTGGCGATCGCCAGCAGGCCTGCCGTGCCGCTCGCGTTGTCGAGCGCGCCGTTGAAGATGTTGTCGCCACTGCGACCGAGCGAACGTCCGAGGTGGTCCCAGTGCGCCATGTAGACGACGACCTCGTCCGGACGCTTGCTGCCCGGGATCATCGCGAGCACGTTCGAGGATGACGCCCGGCGGATGGCGTTGCGCAGGCTGCCGCTGGCGCGCTGGCGCAGTTCGATGGGCTTGAACCCGGGTCGGCTCGCCGCCTTGACGAGATCCGCATAACTCAGGCCGTTCGCCTGCAGCAGCGCATCGCCCGCGGCGCGGGTCACCCAGCCCTCGATGGCGATGCGACCGGCATTGCCGTCCGGCGAGGCGGTGTCGAGCTGCGGTCCCATCCAGCTGTTCTGCACGGTGTCCCAGGGATAGGCCGCCGGCTCATCGTCGTGGATGATGATCGCGGCGGTGGCGCCCTGGCGGGCGGCCTCCTCGAACTTGTAGGTCCAGCGGCCGTAGTAGGTCATCGCCCGGCCGCGGAACAGTTTTTCATCGCCGGTGGCGAAGCCGGGGTCGTTGATCAGGATCACGGCGGTCTTGCCGCGCATGTCGACGCCCGCATAGTCGTTCCAACCGGCCTCGGGCGCGACGACGCCGTGGCCGACGAACACCAGCGGGCTGTCGGCGAGCGTGACTTCCGGCGCGACGCGCTTGGTCCAGATGACCATGTCCTTGCCGTAGGCCAGCGCCGCATCGCCGAGCTTGAGCTCGGCGTCGGAGCCGGCGGTGATCTCGACGATCGGCACTTCCTGCGTCCACGCCCCGCGGTTGCCGGGCTGCAGGCCGAGCTTCTTGAATTCGGCCACGAGGTAATCGACGGTCTTGCGCTCCCCGGCGGTGCCGGGCTTGCGACCCTCGAACTCGTCGCTCGCGAGCGTGACGATGTGCCGTTCGTACTCGGCCGCCGAGATCGCGACGGCGGGCGGACCGCCAGACAGGGAAGCGCAGCCGCCCAGCAGGGCGGGAACCAAGAGGGCGAACAGACGGTCAGAAGAGCGTGAAGTCATCGTCACTCCAAGGGTCGATCATCTGCGGTCAGGGCTTGCCTTCTGGCCAGTACCACCAGAGCACGCCAGCGATCAGCAGGAAGAGCGTCGCCTGCACGGGGCGACGCCAGGGCTTGCGGCGCAGCTCGCCCACGAAGGCCGCACCCGCCAGGGCCGAAAGGAACGCCGCGCCCCCGAGGGCGCCGAGCAGGGGCGGGAACTCCTCCCCGATCCGGTCGGAATACTCGGGCAAGAGCATGAACACCACGAACGTGAGCGTCAGCGCCACGGTGATCGACACCGCAGACCCCATCACGATACCGAGCAGCATGGCAAGCGGGTGCATGAGTCCTCGTACCCCAGCGTGGGTCGGGTGGGGGATGCCGCACTTGAAGGCGCCCCGTCATCCCTCTAGTCTGGCGTCCAGTCTACCCGAATGAAGAGCCCCATGACCGCCCCCAACCGCCCCGCCCTGCTCGTGTGTGCCGCCGCCCTGGCTGCGCTCGTCACGGTCGTGGGCGGCTCCGCACGCCTCACCGCCAGCACCTCGCCCCTGCCCCCCGGGGCCATCGCGCCGGGCGACCGCGAGCGGATGATCGCCCGGCAGGTCGGCGCCCTGCTTCAGGACGCGCACTACAGCCGCATCCGCATCGACGACGCCCTCTCGCCGCGGGTGATGGACAAGTTCCTCGAATCGATGGACGGCCAGCGCGCCTACTTCCTCGCCAGCGACATCGAGGAGTTCGCGCCGCTGCGCATGCGCTTCGACGACATGATCCGCACCGGCGACATCGAGCCCGGATACGCCATGTTCGCCCGCTACCAGCAGCGCAACCGCGAACGCGTGCAGCACGCCCTGAAGCTGCTCGACACCGAACCGGATTTCACCATCCGCGAGAGCTTCGAGTTCGACCGCGAGGGCGCGGCCTGGCCCACCACCACCGCCGAGCTCGACGAGATCTGGCGCAAGCGCGTGAAGAACGACGCGCTGTCCCTGGTGCTCGCCGGCAAGACCTGGCCGGAGGCGCGCGACACGCTGCGCACCCGATACGACCGCGTGCTCAAGCGGGTCGACCAGATCAAGCCCGAAGAGGTCTTCGAGACCTTCCTCAACTCCTACGCGCGGGCTTTCGATCCGCACTCCAACTATTTCTCGCCGCGCAACAGCGAGGAATACAAGATCCAGATGAGCCTCAACTACGAGGGCATCGGCGCTTCGCTGCAGCTCGTCGACGACCACGTCACGATCATGAACCTCATCGAAGGCGGACCGGCCGCCGCCGACGGCACCTTGAAGGCCAGCGACCGCATCACCGCGGTCGGCCAGGGGACCGAAGGCGCGCTCACCGACGTGGTGGGCTGGCGCATCGACGATGTCGTGCAGCTCATCCGCGGCAAGGGCGGCACGACCGTGCGCCTGCAGATCCTGCCGACGGGCGCCGCGCCCGGCACCGCCGAGAAGATCGTGCCGCTGGTCCGCGGCAAGGTCACGCTCGAGGCCCAGGCCGCGCAGCGCGAACTCAAGACCCTCAAGCGCGGCGACCGCGAATACAAGGTCGGCGTCATCAACGTGCCGGGCTTCTATTCCGACTACGACGGTCAGCGCGCCGGCAACGCCGACTACCGCAGCACCACGCGCGACGTCCGACGGCTCATCGAGGAGCTCAAGGCCGAGAAGATCGATGGCCTCGTCATCGACCTGCGCGGCAACGGCGGCGGCTTCCTCCCGGAGGCGCAGTCGCTCACCGGGCTGTTCGTCGACCAGGGTCCGGTGGTGCAGGTGCAGTTCGCCAACGGCGCCAAGGAAGTCCTCGACGACATCGAACAGGGCACGACCTACGACGGCCCGCTCGTGGTGCTCATCGACCGCTTCAGCGCGTCGGCGTCGGAGATCTTCGCGGGCGCCATCCAGGACTACCGCCGCGGCGTGGTGGTCGGCCAACGCAGCTTCGGCAAGGGCACCGTCCAGAACCTCGTGCCCCTGCAACGCTGGAGCAGCAAACCGGTGAACGGCCAATTGACCGTGACCATCGCCAAGTTCTACCGCGTCACGGGCGATAGCACCCAGAATCGGGGCATCGAACCCGACGTCGTGCTCGCCTCACCCATCAGTCTGCAGGACGTCGGCGAGAGCACGATGCCCGACGCGCTGCCCTGGGACCGGATCGCCGCCGCGCCCTTCCGCGGGCTCGAACCGCGTCCGCCCTCCGTCGCCCAGCTCGCAAGCGAAGAACGGGCACGCCAGGGCCGGGACGCCGACTACCGATGGCTCGTGGATGACATCGATGCGCTCGACCGGCAGCGCAGCCTGAAGTCGCTGTCGCTCAACATCGAAGAGCGGCGCGCCGAGCGGACCCGTCTCGAAGCGGAACGGCTCGCCCGCGAGAACACCCGTCGCGCGGCACGCGCAGAGCCGCCACTGGCGTCGATCAACGACATCGACGGCACCAAGCTGCCGGATGTGCAGCTCGACCAGGCGGCCCAGGTGATGGCGGACATCCTCGAAAAAGGCGCTGCCGCCGTTGCCCCGCCGAAGCCCGCACGCAAGGCGCCGGCGCCGACCATCGCCCGTCAGCCCTGACCGTCAGGCCGTCGGGACGGGCTCACCCAAGCGATGCCCCCGCTCGAGGCAATACTCGAGCCACTTGTTGAGCATCATGTTGCGCGCCCAGCGCTCATCGAGGGCGGCGCCCGCGGCAGCGCGCCAGTCGCGCAACACGGGATGCTCGTGGCGCGACGCCCAGCCGCGCGCCTCCACGAGGCGCGCGTCGTGATAGACGCAGAGCTGCATGTCGGGCGCGCTGGGCCAGGCCGCATCCGCGCCGAAAAGATAGGTGAGTTCGAGTTGCGTCGTGTAGGGCGAGCGTTCGATCACCCGCAATGACAGCTCACAGTCGCCCTCGACCCGGGAGAGGCGCTCGCCATCGAGCGCCTGCAGGTCGCCGGCGAGCCGGCCGAGCCGCAGGTGGTTGCTGTCGTAGAGCGCCATGAGCGCCGTGAAACTGCGCGGCCGACCGCGCCAACTGGCCGGCAACCGCCCATCATCGCCGAGCAGTTCCGGCAGACCCTCTCCCGTGAAGCCCCTGCGCAGGTCGATCATGGGACGACTATACCCGAGGCATCACGGACGCACGCGGCGCTCGATGCCGGTCGCCTCGAGGATGCGCGCGGAGATCTCCTCGATGGAACACTCCGTGGTGTCGAGGCTGGCGATGCCATGCCGTTGGAACAAGGACTCCGCCGCGCGGGTCTCGAACTGCACCTGTGCCGGTGAGGCGTAGCGGCTGCCGGGACGGCGTTCCTGGCGGATCTGCTGCAGGCGCGCGGGCGCGATGCGCAATCCGTACACCTTGGCACGATGCCCCTGCAACGCGGGCGGCAGGCGCGTGGATTCGAGGTCCTCGTCGGTCAGCGGATAGTTGGCGGCGAACACGCCGTACTGCATGGCGAGATAGAGGCAGGTCGGCGTCTTGCCCGACCGTGACACGCCGACCAGCACGACATCCGCGCGACCGTAGTCGCGGTTCGAGCCGTCGTCGTTCGCGAGCGCATAGTTCGTAGCGTCGATGCGCATCGCATAGGCCGCAGCGTCCGCCATGCCGTGCGCGCGGCCCGCGCTGTGGCTCGAGCGCGTGCCGAGTTCACGCTCCATCGGCCCCACGAAGGCGTCGAAGAAGTCCAGGAACAACGCATCGCTGCGCTTGAACACCTCGCGGATCTCGTCCTGCACGAGCGTGCCGAAGATGATCGGCCGCAGGCCGCTTTCTTGGCCCGCCGCATGGATGCGCCGCAGCGCCTCTTCCGCCTTGTCAATGCTGGACACAAATGGCAAAGTCGCGGCCCTGATCTGCAGCCCCTCGAACTGCGTCAGGAGGCTGTGCCCCATGGTTTCCGCCGTTACGCCGGTCTGGTCGGACACGAAGAACACCGCCCTGGCTGCCACTGCCGATCTCCCTTGCCGAGGCTTCGCTGCCCCATGCCGAGTGTTCCACCCCCACCGGGCGTCGGCAAGCGCCCCTCGCCGCCCCGCATCGCCGAGGTACCACCCGTGACCGCACCCGTCCTGCCGTTCGAGCGCCTGTCCATGCACGACGTCGAGCTCGTAGGCGGCAAGAACGCCTCGCTCGGCGAGCTCATCGGCGCCCTCACCCAGCTCGGCGTCAAGGTCCCGGGCGGCTTTGCGACCACCGCCACCGCCTACCGCGCGATGCTGGCCCGCGACGGGCTGGACGCGCGCATCCAGGACGCGCTCGCCACGCTCGATGTCGATGACATCGCGCGGCTCACCGAGGTCGGCGCGCGCATCCGGGGTTGGATCATGGACGCGCCGCTGCCCCCCGACCTCGAGCAGGCCGTGGTCGCAGGCTATCGCGCGCTCGGCGACGAGGTCGCGGTCGCGGTGCGATCATCGGCCACCGCCGAGGACCTCCCGGACGCGTCGTTCGCGGGCCAGCAGGAGACTTTCCTCAACGTCCAGGGCGAAGCGGCCGTGCTCGAGGCCATGCGCAAAGTGTTCGCCTCGCTCTTCAACGACCGCGCGATCGCCTATCGGGTCCACCAGGGCTTCGACCATTCGCAGGTCGCCTTGTCGGCCGGCATCCAACGCATGGTGCGCTCGGACCTCGGCGCGAGCGGCGTCATGTTCACGCTCGACACCGACTCGGGCTTCCGCGACGCGGTGTTCATCACGGCGTCCTGGGGCCTCGGCGAGACCGTGGTGCAGGGCGCAGTCAACCCGGACGAGTTCTACCTCTACAAACCCGCGCTGCGCGCCGGCCGCAGCGCCGTGCTGCGGCGCAACCTGGGCGCCAAGGCCATCAAGATGGTGTACGGCGAACCGGGTGCCGCCGAACGCGTGCGCACCGTCGAGGTGCCGAAGGCCGATCGCGAGCGTTTCTGCCTGGACGAGCGCGACCTCGTCGAACTCGCGCGCCAAGCGCTGATCATCGAGGACCATTACGGGCGCCCGATGGACATCGAATGGGGCAAGGACGGGCGCACCGGGGAGCTCTTCATCCTGCAGGCGCGCCCCGAGACGGTCCAGAGCCGCGCCGGGCGCACGCTGCAACGCTACACCCTGCAGCGACGCTCGACCGTGCTCGTCGAGGGACGCAGCATCGGCCAACGCATCGGCGCAGGTCCCACGCGCATCATCGCCGACCCCTCGCAGATGGCGCGCGTGCAGCCGGGCGATGTGCTGGTCGCCGACATGACGGATCCCGACTGGGAACCGGTGATGAAGCGCGCCTCGGCGATCGTCACCAACCGCGGCGGCCGCACCTGCCATGCCGCGATCATCGCGCGCGAACTCGGCATCCCGGCGGTCGTGGGCTGCGGCGACGCCACGCGGGTGCTCCAGGAAGGGCAGCCCGTCACCGTCTCCTGCGCCGAAGGCGACATCGGCTACGTGTACGACGGCGCGCTCGACTTCGAGCGCCAGCAGGTCGAGCTCGACGCCCTGCCCGCCGCGCCCGTCAAGATCATGATGAACGTCGGCAACCCGGACCGCGCCTTCGACTTCGCGGCCCTGCCGCACCGCGGCGTCGGCCTCGCGCGCCTCGAGTTCATCATCAACCGCATGATCGGCGTGCATCCGCGCGCCCTGCTCGATTTCGACAAGCTCGATGCCGGCCTGCGCACGCAGATCCGCACGCAGATGGCCGGTTACGACGATCCGGTCGGGTTCTATGTGGAGAAGCTCTCCGAGGGCATCGCGCAGATCGCGGCGGCCTTCGCGCCCGAGCCCGTGATCGTGCGCCTCTCGGACTTCAAATCGAACGAATACGCCAACCTCATCGGCGGCCGGCTCTACGAACCGGTCGAGGAGAACCCGATGCTCGGCTTCCGCGGCGCCGCGCGTTACGTCGACCCGTCGTTCCGTCCCTGCTTCGAGCTCGAGTGCCGTGCGCTGCGACGGGTGCGCGAGGAGATGGGCCTCGACAACGTGCAGGTCATGGTGCCGTTCGTGCGCACGCTCGGCGAGGCGCGCGAGGTCACCGCCCTGCTGGCCGCCAACGGGCTCGCGCGCGGACAGCATGGGCTCAAGGTCGTGATGATGTGCGAGCTGCCCTCGAACGCGGTGCTGGCGTCGGAGTTCCTCGAGTACTTCGACGGCATGTCGATCGGCTCGAACGACATGACGCAGCTCACGCTCGGCGTCGACCGGGATTCGGGCATCGTCGCCAAGCACTTCGACGAGCGCGACCCCGCGGTCAAGGCGATGCTGTCCATGGCCATCCGCGCCTGCCGCGACGCCGGCAAGTACGTCGGCATCTGCGGACAGGGGCCGTCGGACCACCCGGAGCTCGCACGCTGGCTCGTCGAGCAAGGCATCGACAGCATTTCCCTCAACCCCGACACCGTGGTCGAGACCTGGTTGATGCTGGCGCGAGATCAGCCTCCCGCCTGACCCGTCGGCTCGCGGCTCAGATCCTCGAGGGCGCGGCGCTCACGCGCGCGGCGCGGATGTGCTGCCTCATGATATGCGCCGTCGTGAGCGCCCCGCACAGCGTGACGCCGATGAACGCGATCCAGGACCCCGTGCCGACGCCGATACCCGCGCCGAGCGCGAGCCAGACCGCCGCCGTCCAAGGCGGAGCGCCGTATTCGAGCGCCGCCCGGCAACCGGGACAGGAGGTGAAACCGTAATGCACGACAGTGCCGCAGTTCGGACAATGGCTGGTAGACATAGGCTTCCCCTACCTCGGTGTTGAGAGAAGTCTAGCCAAGGCATGGGGGGACGTCCGGCCACTAACTGCGACCGACGTCACGGTTCAGCAGGATCGTGAGCCCGCGCTCAGCGGCCGGCCAGGCGTCCGTCGAGGAAGGGACACACGGACAGATCCACATTGCCGCCCGAGAGCACGATGCCGACGGCATCGCCCGGCGCGCCGAGACGGCCCTCGAGCAACGCCGCCACCGGCACCGCCGAGGACGGCTCGACCAGCAGGCGCGCGTCCTCGAGCAGCACGCGCATCGCGGCGACGATCGCCGCCTCGGAGACGGTCAGCAGGTCGTCCACATGCTGACGGAAGATCGCGAACGGCCGCGCACCGATCGACCCCCGGAGGCCGTCCGCGATCGTGGGCGGCGAGCCGCTCCAGCCGAGCCGCACCCCGCCGTGGTACGAACGCGCGGCATCGTCCGCGACCGCAGGCTCGACGCCGACCACACGGCAACCGGGCGCCATGCCCCGCGCCGCGAGCGCGGAACCGGCGAGCAGCCCCCCGCCGCCCACCGGCGTGGCGAGCACGTCGAGCGTCGGCACGTCGGCGAGCAGTTCCACCGCAGCGGTCCCCTGCCCCGCGATCACGGCGGCATCGTCATACGGGTGCACGACCGCTGCGCCCGTCTCGCGCACCAGCGCCGCCAGCATGGCCTCGCGCGGCGCGAGCCCGGGCTCGCAGTGATGCAGCTCGGCGCCCTCGGCGACGATGGCGGCGAGCTTGACCGGCGAGGCGTCGCGCGGCGTCACGACGAGGCAGCGCCACCCGAGCAGCCGTGCGGCGCGCGCGAGCGCCGCGCCGTGGTTGCCCGAGGAGTGCGTCGCGACGATGCGCGCCCGGCGCCCCGCGAGGGCTTCGTCCTCCAGGGCGAGCAATGCGTTGGTCGCGCCCCGGTACTTGAAGGCGCCGGCGTGCTGCAGGTTCTCGCACTTGAGGTGCACGCGACGGCCGCTGCGCGCATCGAGCCGGTCGGAGCGCAGCACCGGCGTGCGGGCGACCCGCCCTTGTACGCGTCCCGCCGCCGCCACGACCGCGGCGAAATCCGGCAGGTCCGCAGGCGGCGCCCCCGCGGCGACCGGCGCGAGCGTCAGCATCCGCCGCGCGCCCCCGGCACGAACAGGTGGGCGCGGTAGTGCTGCAGCTCGCGCACCGAATCGCGGATGTCGTCGAGCGCGAGGTGGGTGCTTTCTTTGGTGAAACCCTCGGCGACGCCGGGGGCCCAGCGGCGCGCGAGCTCCTTGACGGTGCTGACGTCGAGGTTGCGATAGTGGAAGAACGCCTCGAGCTGCGGCATCAGCCGCGCCATGAAGCGCCGGTCCTGGCAGATGCTGTTGCCGCACATGGGCGATGCGCCCGCGACCACATGCCGCGCGAGGAATTCGAGCGTCGCCGCCTCGGCCTCGGCCGTGGTCACGCGGCTCGCGCGCACCCGCGCCACGAGCCCCGAGCCGCCGTGCTGGCGCTGGTTCCAATCGTCCATCTTGGCGAGCGTCGCCTCGTCCTGGTGGATGGCGAGCACCGGCCCCTCGGCGATCAATCGCAGTGAGGAGTCGGTGACCAGGGTCGCGATCTCGATGATGACGTCGGACTCGGGCTTGAGGCCGGTCATCTCGAGGTCGATCCAGATCAGCGCGTCGGCGCTCGGCTTCGGGTCCATGGCATCGCATCCCGCGCCCGCACCGGGGCGATATCGAGGTTGAGCGGCAGTCTAGCAGAGGCTAGAGTCGGCACCGGTCCGGCGGGCAGGCGGTCTTCAGTGGAGTTCGAGGCACAGGTGATCGCGGCGTTCGGGCGCCATCTGCAGGTGCGGGACGGCGCCGGCGTGTGCCATGAGGCGCGCCCCTTCGGCCGGCGGGTGCAGGCGGTCTGCGGCGACCGCGTCCGCTGCGAGGCCGATGCCGCCCACGGCGAAGTGCATGTCCTCGAGGTGCTGCCGCGGTCGGCGCTGCTGCAGCGCGCCACCCTGCGCGGCGGCGCGGAACCGGTGGTGGCCAACATCGACCTGCTGGCGGTGGTGGTCGCGCCGCTGCCCCAGCCCGATCTCTTCGTCGTGGACCGTTATCTTTGCGCCGCGAGCTCGTCGGGGCTCGAAGGCCTCGTGGTGCTCAACAAATGCGACCTGCCGGGCAGCGAGGCGCTCATGCTCGCCCTCGAGCCCTACCGGGCGGCGGGCTACGCGACGCTCGCCTGCAGCGCCGAACGCAGCATCGGCCTCGCGGCGCTCGCGGCCGCGTTGCAGGGGCATCGCAGCGTGTTCGTCGGCCAATCAGGCGTCGGCAAATCCTCGCTCATCACCACGCTCGTCCCCGAAGCCGGTCTGACGGCGGCGGTCGGCGCCCTCGACCGCTCGGACGAGGGCCGCCACACCACCACCGCGGCGCGCGCCTACGATCTCGCGCCGTCGGGCCAGTTGTTCGACTCGCCGGGTGTGCGGGATTTCGCGCCCGCAGTAGAGGCGCTGGAGCGGCGCAGCCTCGGCTTCCCCGAGGTCGAGCGGCTTGCGGTCGATTGCCGGTTCCAGGACTGCCGTCACCTGCGCGAACCGTCCTGTGCGGTGCGCACGGCGGCGGAGTCGGGCCTGTGGGATCCGCGGCGCTACGAGAGCTACCGGCGTCTGCGCCGGCTCTACGAGGACCTGCAGCAGGCCGCAGGGCCCGGCAAGCGGGACCGGCGCTGAACGGCTGACGGCGCGCTACTGGCCGAGCGACTGGCGACCGGCCAGCGCGTGCGCGAGCGTGCCGCCGTCGATGTATTCGAGCTCGCCCCCGATCGGCACGCCATGCGCGATGCGGGTCGCCCGCACGCCCCGGGCGCGCGCAAGCTCGGAGAGGAAATGCGCCGTCGCCTCGCCCTCCACGGTAGGGTTGGTGGCGAGGATCAGCTCCTGCACCGCGCCGCCCGCGAGCAAGGCCTCGAGCTCACCGACACCGAGCTGCTCCGGCCCGATGCCATCGAGCGGCGACAGGTGGCCCATCAGCACGAAGTACCGGCCGCGATAGCCGCCGGACTGCTCGATCGCGACCACATCCGCGGGCGATTCGACCACACAGAGCAGCGAGGCATCGCGCTGCGTCGACTCGCAGACCGCACACAGCTCCGTTTCGGTGAACATCCGGCAACTGCGGCAACGCCCGACGTTCACGAGCGCGTGGTCGATGCCCTCGGCGAGGCGGCGTGCGCCCTCGCGACCGTCCTGCAACAGATGGAAGGCCATGCGCTGCGCGGTCTTGGGGCCGACGCCAGGCAGCGTGCGCAGCGCATCGATCAGTCGCGCCACCGAGGGGGCGTGCTTCATCAGAACGGCATCTTCATGCCCGGCGGCAGCCGCATCCCCGCCATCGCCGCAGACATGCGTTGCTGGCTCTCGCTCTCCACGCGCCGCACGGCGTCGTTGATCGCCGCGGCGACGAGGTCCTCGAGCATCTCGCGGTCGTCACCGATCACGGCGGGCTCGATCTGGACGCGGCGCACTTCGTGTTTGCCGGTCATGGTGACCTTGACCATGCCGCCGCCCGACTCGCCGGTGACCTCGAGCCGCGCGATCTCTTCTTGGGCCTTCTGCATGTTGCGCTGCAGGGCCTCTGCCTGCTTCATCATGTTGCCGAAACCGCCGGACATCGGGATCACCTCGCTGGGTTGGGCGCTCAGTTGGGACGGATGGAATCAGGCTTGACGGTCGCGCCGAACTTGTCGCGGAACGCGCGCACCGCGGGATCTTCATCGAGCGAACGGCGGGCGGCGTCGAGCTTCGCCTCGGCATCACGCTCCACGGCGCGCGCCGGCGTATCGGGCGCGGCCTGCGCGAGCTCGATCTCGACCCGCACGGTCTCGCCGAGATGGCGCGACAGCGCCTGCGAGAGTTTTTCGACGAGCGCCGGAGTGCGCAGGGTCTGTTGGGCCGGATCGAGCGCGAGCCGCAACGTCGCACCCTCGCGACCGCGATACGCGCAGTGCGAGGCGAGCTGTCGCGCCGCGCCGCCGACCTCAAGCTGCGAGAGGGTCGCCGACCAGTCCTCGAGCGCCGCGCGCGGCCCGGAGCGTGCGGCCGCAGCCGCAGCCGCACCGGCACTCGCGCCTGCCCCTGCCCCTGCCCCTGAAACGGCACCCGACGCCGTGCTCGACCCGGCAGGCGCCGCGGCCGATCGCGTGGGCGCTGCAGCGCCCGACGCCGAGGCGCCCTCGCCGCTGCCCGGCCGGAACGCCAGCATCCGCAGCAGCGTCATCTCGAACCCCGAACGCGCATCGGGCGCCCAAGCGAGATCTCGGCGGCCGAGGATCGCCGTCTGGTAATAGAGCTGCACGTCCTCAGGCGGGATCCGTGCGGCGAGATCGTCGAGCAAGGCCGTCGGATGCAGGTCGTCGCCCTCGTAGGCGGGCAAGGTCTGTTTCAGTGCGACCCGCACCAAGAGCGTCGCCAAGGCATCGAGCACTTCGCCGTGGTCGGGGGCCCACTCCTCGAGGCTCTGCGCGTACCCGAGCAGCGCCGCGGCGTCGCCGTCCGCCAGCAACCCCGCAAGCCGCGCCACCTGTCGCCGATCGACCGTGGCGAGCATCGCACGCGCCTCGTCTTCGGCGACCTTGCCGCCGCCGAAGGCGAGCAGCTGGTCGAGCAGCGAGAGCCCGTCGCGCATGCTGCCATCCGCGGCCTCGGCCACGAGCTGCACCGCGGCGGACTCGAAGGTGATGCCCTCGGCCTCGAGGATGGTCTTGATGCGCGCGGCGATGAGGGGCACCGAGAGGCGCTTGAGGTTGAACTGCAGGCAGCGCGACAGCACGGTGACGGGCAGCTTCTGCGGGTCGGTGGTGGCGAGCAGGAACTTGACGTGCGGCGGCGGCTCTTCGAGGGTCTTCAGCAAGGCATTGAAGGAATGCGCCGAGAGCATGTGGACTTCGTCGATCAGGTAGACCTTGTAGCGGCCGCGGGTGGGCGCGTACTGGACGTTCTCCAGGAGCTCGCGGGTGTCGTCGACCTTGGTGCGCGAGGCCGCGTCGACCTCGATGAGATCGACGAAGCGCCCCTCGTCGATCTCTCGGCAGGTGGCGCACTGGCCGCAGGGCGCCGGACCCGCCGAGACCTCGCAGTTGAGGCATTTGGCGAGGATGCGCGCGATGGTGGTCTTGCCGACGCCCCGGGTGCCGGTGAACAGGAACGCATGGTGGACGCGGTTGGTGGCGAGCGCGTTGGAGAGCGCCTGCAGCACGTGTTCCTGCCCCGTGAGCTCCTCGAAGCGCTTGGGGCGCCATTTGCGGGCGAGTGCGGTGTAGCTCATCGCATGCGGGCTCGGTTGACGGTCAGAGGGGAGACGGCCCGCACCAGCCTGACTCCGGCACCCGACCTGACCGCGACCGTTGCTCCCTTCCGGGCCTGGCGGGATTGACGGCGGATCGTCGCGAAGGGACCGATGCGGGACGCCATAGGAAACCTGCGTCCGGTGATGGTACCAAACGTCGCCCCGGAAGACGGGGCCTTACTTGACCGTCGGCATCACGAAACTCGCGCCCTCGCGACCCTCGCCGAGCCAGCGGGTGGTGATGGTCTTGAGGCGGGTGTAGAACCGCACGCCCTCGGGCCCGTGGACGTGATGGTCGCCGAACAGGGAGGCCTTCCAGCCGCCGAAGCTGTGGAACGCCATCGGCACGGGGATGGGCACGTTGATGCCCACCATGCCCACCTGGATGCGCTGCGCGAAGTCCCGCGCCGCCCCGCCGTCCGCGGTGAAGATGGAGGTGCCGTTGCCGAACTCGTGCCGGTTGATGAGGTCCACGGCCGCCGCGTAGTCATCGACCCGGGCGATGCAGAGCACCGGCCCGAAGATCTCCTCGCGGTAGATGGCCATCTGCGGCTGCACGCGATCGAAGAGCGAGGCGCCGACATAGAAGCCGCCCTCGAAGCCCGGCTGCGCCATCCGGTAACCGCGACCGTCCACCACGAGCTCCGCGCCCTCGGCGACGCCGCGGTCGATGTAGCCACGCACCCGCTCGAGATGCGCGCGGGTGACGAGCGGCCCCATCTCGGCGGCGGCATCGGTGCCGGGGCCGATCTTGAGGGTCGCGAGGCGTTTGACGAGGCGCTCGCGCAGACCCTGCGCGGTGCGCTCGCCCACGGGCACCGCGACCGAGATCGCCATGCAGCGCTCGCCCGCGGAGCCATAGGCCGCGCCCACGAGCGCGTCGGTGACGGCGTCGAGGTCGGCATCCGGCAGGATGACCATGTGGTTCTTGGCGCCGCCCAGCGCCTGCACGCGCTTGCCCTGCGCGGCGCCGGTGGCGTAGATGTATCGCGCGATCGGGGTCGAGCCGACGAAGCTCAGCGCATCGACGCCGGGATGATGCAGCAGCCCATCCACCGCTTCCTTGTCGCCCTGCAGGACGTTGAACACGCCCGGCGGGAAGCCCGCGCGGGCGACGAGCTCGGCGATGAAGAGCGAGGCCGACGGGTCGCGCTCGGAGGGTTTGAGGATGAAGGTGTTGCCGCAGGCGAGCGCCACCGGGAACATCCACATCGGGACCATGGCCGGGAAGTTGAACGGGGTGATGCCCGCCGCGACGCCGATCGGCTGGCGGACGGCATGGCTGTCGATGCCGGTGCCGATGTTCTCGGTGATCTCGCCCTTGAGGAGCTGCGGCGCGCCACAGGCGAACTCCACCACCTCGAGGCCGCGGGTCACCTCGCCGCGCGCATCGGAGATGACCTTGCCGTGCTCGGCGCTGATGATCGCGGCGAGCTCGTCGGCATGGGTCTCGATGAGGTCGCGCAGGCGGTTCATGAGCCGCGCACGACGCAGCGGCGGCGTCGCCGCCCAGGCCGGGAAGGCCGCGCGGGCGGCCGCGACGGCGGCATCGACCTCTGCGGCACCTGCGAGCTGGACTTCGGCGGTCTGGGCGCCGGTGGCGGGGTTGAACACCGGCGCGGTACGGCCGCCCCGGACCTCGACGGACTGGCCGCCGATGACATGAGATATCTGCTTCAAGGTGTTGTTTCTTCTGGAAATGATTCGTCGCGATGCCGCGACTGCGAGACCCCCGCGACGCGGCGACGATCCGCGAGGAACGTGCCACGGCGCGAGGCGGATTTTACACCAGACGGCCCGCAGGTTCAGGCGTCAGGTCGCGAGATACTCGTTGAGCGCCGCGGCGCCTCACCCCGGTACGAGCAGCGTGAACTGCCCGCGCGGCAGCAGCCGGCGGAAGTCACGATCGAAGCTCACGAGATGCTCGCCGGCATGCGTGACCGCGGCCGACAGCCATGCGTCGGGCAAGTCGTTGGCGGTGAGCCGCCGGTCGAGGCACAGGCCGCGCAGGGACGGCCACTCGGGGCCGACGGCAGCGAGATGCACGCCGGGCGATGCGACCAGCGCATCGACGAAGGCGACGGCATCCTCGATGGGCGTCGTCTGCCGGAACACCCGCGGGCTGGTGACGAGCCGCAGGAAACTGACGAGCACCATCGGCATCAGCGTGAACACCCCTCCGGCCGCTGCAGCGCCCAAAGCCGCTTCGAGCCAGCGGTGCGCGACGGCGTGATGCGGATGGTCGTGGCGCGAAGCCGCGACGAGGACGTTCACATCAGGCGTCATCGTCCGCAGCCTCGAGGAGCGAGCGGTTGCTGAGCGGGTCGACACCCGCGATCAGACCGCCGCGGCCCTTGAACACCGGCAGCCGGACCCGCGGCCGCGGCGCGGCGTCCGACTCCGCTCGCAACCGCAGTTGCAAGCCTTCCTCGATGAGGCGTGTCAGGCTCGTGCGCCGACGCGCTGCGAGGGCCTTGGCCTCGGTGAGGAGCTGGTCGTTGATGTCGAGGGTGGTCTTCACAAGCCCATGATACAGATTTCTGTATCGCAGTAAGAACGTGCGCAGCCCCGGCTTTTGACGTCGTTCCATGATGGGCTACATCTTCCAGACATCCGACCCTGCCCCCCCCCGCCCCACGTATCTGTACGAACGCACCCGATAACCGACTGGCTGCCTCGATGGTTGACGGAACACGATGGGTTACCCCACATGCAGGGATGACCAAGACAATGCAAATGCATTACTATCCTGTCATGGCCGCCAAGCTAGAAGCCGAGTCCACGCTGACCGACCGATACCAGACCACGGTGCCCGAGACGGTGCGCCGCGCGCTCAAGCTCGGCAAACGCGACAAGATCCACTACACCATCCGCCCCGGGGGTGAGGTGGTGCTGACCCGGGCCGCGCCCGCTGACGGCGATGACCCCGTGCTCGGCCAGTTCCTCGGTTTCCTCGCCGCCGACATCGCCCGCAACCCGCAGCGTCTGCAGACGATCGACGCGGGTCTCGCCCGACGGCTTCAGTCGCTCGCCGCCGAGGTCGAGGTCGATCTCGACGCCGCCCTCTCGGCCGACGATGAATGACCGCGGGCACGTCAGCGCCCCTGGTCGTCCACGGCTGGACGATCTTCGTCCATCCGCTCTTCCTCGCGCAGTTGGAGGCGCTCGCGGCTGAGGTCGACGCGCTGCGACGCAAGGACCCCGCGGGCTACACCCGAAAAAACGCCAGCAAGCGCCTCGCCGCGATCACCAAGCTGGCCTTCGATGTCATCCCGCAGGATCCGGCTCGCCCGGAGTACCGTCAAGGCGGTGCGCTCGGCGACGGCTACCGTCACTGGTTCCGTGCGAAGTTCTTCCAACAATATCGTCTGTTCTTCCGCTATCACGCGTCGAGCAAGGTCATCGTCTACGCGTGGGTGAACGACGAAGCGACCTTAAGCCCGGGTGGTGACCTCCGCCGCGCGCTCGGGCATCTGCACCCCTCGTCCATGGGCGGGGAGTACCTGCCCGACCGGCGGGACACCGAGGTGGAGATCGCGTGGTGACAGAGAGGATGATATTCCGCGGATACCCTGATTTTGAGGGTGTGGCATTCCGCTAGTTAATGTGGGCTAATCCTCTTTCCTTGCCAAAGCAACGGAAACTGGATGGCTGATAGCTATCCTGCACTCTGACATCCAGAGAAAACAATGCAGTCAAAATATGCGGATTGGTGGTGGCTGTCACGGAGCTTGGCGATAGGTGTGGGTGCCTCAATCGCTCTTGGCATTTGTTTGCAAGTGCGCCTGCTATTCGCTGTTGGCCGCGCGGATGGGCTCGCTGCTATGGGGTATCTACTCGGGCCAGTTTATGGGTTCATCGCCGCTATCGCGCTATACGCAATTCTGGCTCTTTTCGGGTTTCTTGTTCTGCCGCGCAGCAGATCACAGTTTTTACTCAACCGTGGAAGAGTGCGAGTCATCATCTGGGGCTTAAGCGGAATCGCTGCTATCGTGTTTGCGGTGGTGGCGGTCCGGTAGCCTGAACCCTGACTTCAGTACTACGGGACGGTGAGATCGGGCGTGTAGAAGCCGAGATTCACTGACAAGAAGCCCGTGAGGTCCGTTCCCGCACTGCCGGGCTGCCACACGCAGGCGCGCTCGCTCGACGATCTGATGGCGCGTATCCGCGAGGCCATCGAACTCTACCTCGAAGAGCAGGACGCCGCGCCAGAGCCGCTCGATTTCATCGGCGTCCAGCGCATCACCGTCAACGCGTGACGGGGTATCCGGCGGTCGTATCACGGTGAGCGGTGCTGCCGCACCGCTTGGACGAACTCCGGCACCACGCGATCGAGTCGCTCGAGGAGCATCTCCATCGACACCGGCGGATTTCGGAGATCAGCGGACTGACTCTGGAGCAGAGCGACGAATCCGTCGGGGTCCAGATCGAACAGGTTGCACAGGAACTCGTCAGGGGATTGGGCCTCGACGCCCTCCGGCAAGGGTACGAAATCGCGCAGGTTGTTCGTGGCGATCAGCTGCGCGCCCGATTTGACCGCGACCGCCACGACATGGCGGTCTTCGGCGTCGTTGCGCAATTCCTCGATGAGCAGCTCATGGCCGGTGACCATCGCCTCCGGAAAATACTGGTCCATCGTCGCGCGCAGCTTCATCGCATTGCCCGCGCCCATCGTGCCGGTGGCGACAAGGTTACGCTCCATCTCGTCCAGGATCTCCCTACTCCAGCGCAATCGGAAATAGCCCGCCGCGGCTGCACGCAACACGGTGTCGCGCAGCGTGAGCGGAAACAGGACATTCGCGTCGACCACGACGACGGGCGCGGAACCCATGCCGCGAGCCTCCGCGGGCTACCGCTGCTCGGACTCGTACCCGCCGAACTCTTCCGTCATCCGCGACAGATGCCGCAGTCCCGCCCGCCGATCCCGGTCCCGGACGTCTTTGAACGCCAGGACGTCCTCGATGCGCACGCGACGGTGCTTGCCGGTCTTGCGGAACGGGATGCGCCCCTCGTCCAGCAACCGCACCAGATACTGCCTCGAGACATTGAGCAGATCGGCCGCCTGCTGCGTCGTCATCTCGCGACCGACCGGGACGACCGTGATCGAGTCACCGCGGGCCATGACCTCGACCACTCGCTCGAGCACATGGAGCACGCTCTCGGGCAGCGTGATGCTCTCGCCCTGGGGGCCGACGAGTCGGCAGTCGGCTGCGTACCCCCGGGGGTCGTGGACCATGCTCGCCAAGGCGCGGTAGAGCGCCGCAACCTGCGCCTGCTCCGCAGGCGGCGCGGCGACCGGGGTCATCCGGCGGATCTGGTCATCCAGCGGCTGGGTTGTCGCTTCCACGGTGCCTGCCTCCATGTCGGCAGTCTGCTCAATATTCGACGCAAACGCAACTTTGAACGACATAAAAGCACCTCGGGCAGCGGCGTCCCACGATACCTCCCCACCCCGCCGCCGCCCTCGCGCAAAACGGGGCAAATCGCGCGGATTCGCGCTGACGTCGGCTCGCTGATTGAGGGCATCATCGCCGGTGCACTTCCTCAAGATGTTGGCGAGCACGATGCGCGACGAGCCGAAAGTCATCGTCATCGCGGGTCCGAACGGCGCAGGTAAGACCACGTTCGCGCGCGAGAGCTTCGCCTTCGAGACGACGCTCGCCGGGCGCAATTACATCAGGCACATCCGCGACTGGCCGGCGACGATCCGGCGGCGCTTTGCCGCAGGCCTTGAGAACTTCAAACACCTCTACGCTCCCTTGGTGGACTCTTGGGCGCTCTACGACAACTCGGGCGCTCAGCCGAGGCTGCTAGACTGGGACGAGAAGCCATGAAACGTCAGCCCATAGACCACGCCCGCGACCCGGACTTGCGCCACTCCCTGCCTGCGCTGCAACGCGCGGCGCAGCGCGCCCGAGAGCTGGCGCGGCAGACCGGGACGGCCATCGTCATCAGGCACAACGGGGTGCTAGAAACGGTGACCCTACCGGCGGAGACCTCAGGGATGGCGTTCGCCGTCCACGAACCCCCAGCACCCGACCGCAGGGGGTCGTAATTCCGTCGCCGCCGACCGCGGTCACGCTCGGGTGCCTGAACCCCTCGTCGTCATACAGGAACGGCTTCGCTCAGGATCCGGTCGCGCGACCGAGAAATTGGATGCTTTCGGCAGATTGTGCAGTCGCCGAGGCGGGTCGCTTTGCGGCACTGTAGATGCGAAATCGTCTGCAGGGAGGCTGGTCATGGCGCTACCGCCGCTCGTGCGCTATGCCACGGTCGCCGAATACCGTTCGCACTACGATCGGGTCTACTGCCGCGGCAACATCCTGACCTTCGACGGCATCCGTGTTTACTTCGCGGCGAGCAAGTTCGGCCACGTGTTCTACGAGAGCACAGCGCGGGATGATCGCAAGGATGTCTTTTCCCCGATACGCGCACAGCGCATTGATTGGATAAAAGCGACTCTTGAGCACCCGACCGCCGCGCTCTTCGAGGGCTGGGACAAGACCGCACGCCGATACGATGCAACGCGCCGTGTGGCCGTCGTCTACGAGGACTTCGTCGTCGTGGTCGCGATGGGACTGAAGCAGGACGGCACGCTGAAAGCCAACCTCCTGACCTGCTATCAAGCTGACAACAGCATCGGCAAGATCAGGGGCTCGCCGGCTTGGTCCAAGACTGCATGCCTGGCGTTGCTGAGAGGTGGTCCGTGAGTCAAAAAAAAGGCCGCTGATTCGCTACGCGGGTTCAGCGGCCGAGACCTCGATAGATTCAAAGCCGATAGGCGATGAACTCGAACGGAAGTCTATCCCAAGGAGGGTGCCTGTCAAGCGAGCGTGGCGCTTTCCAATCGTGGCCCCACCCCACCGCTGCCTTCGCGTAAATCCCGGTGAAAGGATCAACTTCTGACCCCGCCCCCTGTTCCAATGCGGCTTGGCTCAGCTCCCGCGCCGGGGGAACGACACCGTCCATGTCCGCCGACACGCCCGTCATCGACCTTGGCTACCGGAAGCGCACCCATGTCATCGCCGCCATCAAGGGCGAGCGGCGCCGCAGCGCGATCCGCGACGCCTTCGATGCCGACTCGGTGACTCCGCTTGATGTCTACGCCTCCCCCACCCTGCCCGATGAGGACCGGCTCGCGCTCGGGCGTCTGCACCCCTCGTTCATGGGGAAGGATCGCATCCGCTACCGGGTCGTCGATGAGTACAACGGCGACACGCTCTCGGAGAAGCGCGCCCGCAGCTCGAAGCGGCCGTTGTCTCTCGGCGAGCTCATCGACTTCTTCCTCGCGGCGTGGCCCTCCACTGACGCGGGCGATCAGACTCCCGGAGGCGCCGGAAAGGCGAGCGGTGCAACTGTCGCCCCCGGCGTTCCTCTTGCGACCGCCTCATAGAGCGCGAGGCCAGCCGGGCTGTAGGTCAACGCCTCTGTCAACACCAGCGAGGCCAGCATGGCCGCCACACCCCAAGTCCAGGCCGGGTGGACGAAGCCGAGACGGCGCCGGTCGATCAGTACGCTTACCAAGATGAAGACCATACAGCCGAGAAACGCGGCCTCGAAGGCGTAGGGGATGAACAACGGCATCGGCAGGATGCGCCCCAAGCCCGGACCAAGCAGCAGCGCAGTGGCGCACAGATGCAGGCGGCGGTGCCAGTCGGTGCGCGCCTTCATGGCGATCGCTGCCCACGTAAGGCCGGCAAAGGCGATGACCGACAGCGGATCGAACACCAGGAAGTGCAGCGGCTGGAAGAAGAAGGGCACACCGCCGCGCTGGACCACCGCGACCGTCACCGCAAAGCCCAGCCCGATCATCAGCAGCGTCCAGCCCGCAGCCAGCCACCCCAACTGCCTGTGCAGCGCGATACGGCCGGTGGTGGCGAGAACGCTCTGCGTGACGAAGATGACCACCCATCCCATGAAGACAACAGCATGGGCGTGGACCAGCGGCGGCGCGTCGAAGCTTGAGCGACCCATGACGATGTTCAGGCCAAAGCCGACGACGGTGATCACCGCCACCCACAGGGCCGTCCCCTGGAAGAAGCGACCTTCGCCGGCCTCGGTCGCTGCTAGGCTCGACATCGTCCACGCCCCTAAAATTTTTGCGCCTGCTTCGAGACTAACCTCTCTGCAACGGCTGCGCAAACGACCGTAGGCGTCAACGCAGTTCGGCCAACGGACTGTTCACGCGGCCGTCATCGGAGGTCTATCCGCAGTTCGAGGCGGGGATACGGGCGAGGTCCGATGGGTGGTATGCGGAGGGGGATGGCTAGAGACGTAACCCGCCAGTGAAAAAAAACAGACCGACGCCAAACGCGGCCTTTACTCGCCGCCCCGTGGTTCTGAAATTGGGGGGTCAGGTCAGGTCGACTTTACAGCGACTA
>Ga0315900_10001008_pt1 | contig 45358 bp, 51 predicted proteins | sample LakEriMetagenome_FD_203521 | JGI IMG/M metagenome (GOLD analysis project Ga0315900, IMG submission 203521) | Freshwater fungal communities from buoy surface, Lake Erie, Ohio, United States - Buoy 12 MA114 | ecosystem: Environmental > Aquatic > Freshwater > Lake > Lake biofilm | place: USA: Lake... | reverse complement strand
TCTTTAATAGATGTCGTAACAATTTTGTCTTGCATCTTTAATTTAAGAGCAGGGTCATTAACTATTTCAATATTAGCTTTTGCTAATTCATTGCCATCCATATTATCAATAATGGATGTCATAAGCGAGGTCGGGTCTTCAATAGTTCCGTCTTCTTTTTGAAGAGGTTGTATTTTTATACCATTAAAGGCATATGATGAAGGTCCGCCATTTTTTGCTTGCTGCTCAAATTCTTTTATTTGTTGCTCTACAACATCTGCTTCTTCATTTTTTCCTTCTTTTCTAAGAATCTTAGCATTAGCACCCATTGCGTTAAGCAAGAAACCAACACCAAAACCTACTCCTCCTGATTCAGCAACGCCTTCAAATAAATCCTGATTCGTATTATATATATCTTTTGCTGTTTGGTTAGCGTACAACTGCTGCATTACTTCAGTAGTCATCTCCTCAGTACCACCGACAAGACCACCTACTGCTTTAGTTTTTAAATAATTGACTACACCACCTGCAGATGCTTTATTGAATCTTTTTAAGAATCCCATAACAGGAATGGCTTCTAAAACAGAACCAACGGATAAGTTTTTTAAGAATACATTGTAAGCCTGTTCATCAGTTGCTCCTGCCTCTTTTGCTCTTTCAAATTCAGATTGACCCATTGCAAGACCTGCACTTACTGAAGCAGGTGCGCTTATTGTCTTACCAAGTTCTTTAGCAGCTGCCGTAAAAGCGCCTGTTGCTTTTGGGATAGCTTGCGCTGACATCTGTGCCATTTCTAATGCAGTTGCAGCTTTACCTGCATTTCCTATTAATCCTGCAGCACCTTGTGTAGCAACCAAAGATGCTAATTGCCCAAATGCTTGACCAAATTGGTCTGTTAATGTTCCTTTGAACTCTTCATCCTGAGGGGTAAGTTCATCAATAATTTTATTGTATTCTGTACCAAATTTTATTAAAGCATCGCTAATAGGCGCTTTACCTGAACCTCCGGTAACTTTACTTGTACCCCATTCTAAAAATGTACCTAATGCTTTTATAGGCTCTCCAATAAAACCTTTTAAAACAGCCTTATCAAGAGATGAAGCTAAATTGCCAATAAATCCAACTTCTTTATCTTCAGTCGGTTTTGACGAAACCACAGAACCAACTTCCGAAGGTAAAGCCGTAGTAACTTTTTTTTTTACAATAGGCTGACCTGCAACAGAAGAAACTCCTAATAGATTTTTATAATCATCAACACTTTTGTTATAACCTTGAGACTTAAATAAACTATAAGAATCATTTAACGCTTCAGGGTTTGTTGCAATTAATTGTTTAAAGTCATCAATACTTTTTTTGTATCCTTGACTTACAAATAAATTGTATGCGTCCTGTAATGCTTGCTCGTTCATATTATTTGTTTATATCTATTAGTTATATTTTGCTCCTACCCCACCCGGTTTTGTAACACCTAATGTTTGTAGTGCACTTCCTGCATTTGCTTCCTTTTCTTCAGGTGTCGCTCCTTTAAGGTCATTTTTAATCCAATCAGAAATGCGTTTCAATACTTTTTTATTTTGTGCTTCATCTTTTGTTATTTCAAAAACTTCAGAATCATTACCATCTTTATCTCTCAAATATACACCTTCTGTTGCAAGTGAAGACTTAGCCGTATATCCAAATTTAGTAACAGCATTATTTAATTCTTTAGCAAAAGCATCCTCTGAAGCCCATTTAGCTGCAGGACTTTTTGAAACTGAAACATCTACTTCCCGATTATACGCATCTATTGGACTTATATTTGTTGGTTTAGGAGCGAATCCTGATGCTGATGTTTTTGTTTCTAATGGATTGTTTCCTATAAATTGATTAGCAAAGTTAACTATTTTGTCTTCAGGTAACTCAACACCAAAAGCAGAAACCAACGCAGTAGTTAATTTTTTAGGGTCAGCTAATTTTCCTGCTTCATTAAAATTGTATGTACTTGCATTTGAACCATCTGTATTTGATACAGTAATTCCGGATGCTGTTCTATTAACTATCTTACCTGACTTATTTGCTAAATATTTAATTGCATTGCCAACAGCAACAGGGTCTTTTCCTGTTAATGCTGTAGCCATATTTTGCGCAAAGTTTCTAGCATCTGCTAATTTATTTTTCTCATCAATCTCTCCCGGAGTAGGTGCTCTACGTTCTTGTAATTGAGTTTGAGGAGTTGTTTTAATGTCTTTCTCGTAATCATATCTTCTTCTAAATTCAGTTAACATATAATCGTTAGAATCCTTAATCTGCTTATCAGTAAACTTAAGAGCAATTTGACCCGTATTTGGGTCGTATGTTTTAAGTATTAAATTAGGATTAGCTGCAGCTTCTTGAGCATTGTCTGTAAAATCATACAGCTTACCATTAGGAGCAGTCTTTTTACTATCAGTAAGAAGTGATGCTCTATCGTAATCATTAGCAAGTGCGGCTTGTACGGCTTGATTTTCAGCCATATCAATGTTGTATATAATTTGATTTGTTACAGGGTCTATAGTCTTTTTATTTCTAATGTCAGTAACAGTTTGAATCAATCCCTGATTCCTCAAATCAGCTACAGCTTTCTGTACTGCTTCAATTTGAGTACCCATAGCTTTAACAAAACCATCAGCTGCTGCGTTAGGGTCGTACCTATTAAACCTTGTTTTAATTAATCCTCTTACGTAATTTACAGATGCAAATTCACCCGGATTGTCATCCATCGTATAAACTTTTTTGCCATTAATGTCTTTTTCAGTCATCATAGCAACGTTAACATTACCGTCTGTTGGATTAATATAAAAACCTGACTTAGTCCAATTGCCAAATTTTTGAACCTGCTCCATACTTCTTAACTCAAGAAGAGCAGATTGATTGGTCTTTGCTCTTTCCATTAACTCACCATAATCATTCTGAAACTCTTTCATTGCAGCAAATGCATTTTCAGTTCCGTCCAATAAATTTTGACGAGCAATTGTATAGTCTTTTAATTTCATTTGACCTGACTTCAAAAGTTGGTCTTGCATTCTCATATAATTAGCAGCATCATCAGCAAACTTTAAAGTAGCTTCTCTTGCAGTTCTGTGTTCTCCCATAGGAGAGTTGGCAAGCACCTGACCATACTTACGTGAAGCGGCATCAATTGCAGTCTTTTTTTGTTCACGAATACGATTTTCCTCAAGGAGCATATCGCTCATATTCTTACCAACCTCAGCCCAATTTATCTGCGAGTCAGCACTTCGTTCTGCGTATTTATAGTATGTTGCCATTTATATATTTTTATTATTTTCCAAATATATCAAAAGGATTCTGATACGTAGATGGACTATAAAATCTAAAATTTTGTTGTCTTTGTTGTGGACTTTGTAAAAAAGCAGGAACTGCAGGAGGCTTAGGCGTTGTATTATTCAATAAAGGAGCACCTTTAAAAGCCGGACTTGATGGAGCAGCAATAGGAGCACTACTTTGTTGTGCAGCAAATGCAGCCATTGCAGGCGGTAATGCACCTACTTTTACGTCAGCTATTAGTGGCTTTACAGGATTTGTTTTTTGAAACAATGGTATTTGACTAACACCCTGTTGTCCTAAACTTATAAGACCTTCCATTCCTTGTTGTTGCGCTTGCGCTGCTAACTCTTGTGAATTTGCTGCTGCCAATTGAGCACCTGCAACCTCTTCTAAATCTAACTGAGCACCAACATCACGAAGACGACTTTGTTCTTGTGCAGTTAATTGCTCAAGTTGTTGCATCTCTCTTCCCATATCAGACCTGATTCCTGCTTGCGCTTCGTTCTGTGCCATCTGTACACGACCTGCCGTAGCAGCTGCACCTCTTTCACTTTCTACACCTGCCTGTATAGCTTGTGCTCCTGAAGATAACAATGCTTCTCTTTGGAGTTCATATGGTTCTTTATTAATAGATAAGCCTTTATAGAAATTGGTTTCCAATTTCTTTCTTGCTTCCTCCATTGCTAATTCAGCATCAGCTTCTGCTTGACGCATATTGTCTCTTTGCTTACCTGCTTGTATAAAAGAACCTGCTGTTGAAGCTGCCGTTAATGCTAATGAAGCTGCTGCTATTCCTGTTGCTACTCCCATATTATAATAATTTTATCATTTCACTTGTGTAATTATCGCCTTTGATATATCCAAGAGATTCATAAGTACTTATAAGGCTATTGTTTTTTATTAAAGCATAAGCATATTTACCTCCTGACTTCTTAGATATTTCGGTCAATGCAGATACCAATAATTCAATAGCATCTTTTCTCTCAGGCTTCTTGGTATATTCTTTATTAGATATAATCCAATCTACCCAACTAACTTTTGAATTGGTCAAATACATAAATCCTGCACACACAGGGGTATCGTCATCGTAAACAATAATACCACCTTTACCATTGTCAGGAAGGAAGTCTCTTTGCGGAGCCGTCCATTCCCATTGTTTCCACCAATCAACGAGAATATCATCGTAATCGGTTTCGTTTAATTCTCGTATGTATAATGCCATATCGTTACAAAGATATTAAATTTAAGGAAAACTTTTCATAACATCAGACTCCACCGCAAACAGTTCAACTTTGTCTGTAGACCCGTTTACTATATTAAATGTACAATAATGTCCTAATACTCCGTGAGATTCTGCCACTGAGTTCTTAATGTACAAGAAAAATGCGGTTTGTATAGGTATTGGTGTCGTTCCCGGTATGGTAGTATTGATGGTAATTCTGTTGATACCATTAATTAAATCTACCGTAATTGCTGTTACAGCACCTGCAAGTACAGGGGTCGTATATGGAGGAACTGAGAAGTAGAAATAGTCTCCAACACTAATAATGCTACCAATCTCAATTGATGGAGCAAAATTAATGACGTTACCACCCGTAACACTTGTGCTTCTGCCTATACCATTCACGCTTCTTAAAGCAAGTTCACCAACGCTATTGTTCCTAATAAAGGCAAAAAACGATGCCTCTTTCTTCTCAAACCAAGTTGATTGTATAAATCCTGAATATTGCAGGTCAGTTTCTAAGGTTACCGCCCACTTATCATCCCCCTCCAAGTTGATGGTTTTAAATAACTTATTCTCAAGAGGTGATGTATTAAATACGCTTTGTACGCTACTTGGTGTATACGTACCATAGAATGTATTTCTAAGCGGATTAACATTATGACGATACAAATTTCCTCCTTTAAATGTATAGAAGTAGTTATTCATCCCAATCATCCAATCAGGATAATAAGAATAGAATGATACCCACCCTGTTATGTCATCCTTGTATGTCAATGTTTTATTCGCCATAATTATTTATTTTACACACAAGCAGTATCGCATACTGCAAATGTATTTAAGTTTAATGTTGTTCCTAAATCTCCACTTACTACAGTGTAAACTGATGTAAATATACTTGCACCCCCTGTTGAAGAACAATCAGAATCAACGTTTATTCCTGTAGAGTATGCATTTGCATACGTTCCTCCACCACCTGTGCATTGTGCACAAGTAACTTGTACGTTAATGGTGTCACCTGCAGATACAGTACGTGTGCCACTTGATGTAACACTTCTACTTTCAACAATAGAGCCATTCACATATAAATCCATAGTACCTACCGAACCACCTGCTTCTGTAAATGACCAAGCTAAAGACGCAGTTGTTGGAGCACAAACCCCTAAAGCCACAACTACACCTGCTGAACTAACTTGAAACCAATCATTACCACCGGTAATTGAGCCTGATGCACGATAGAATCCTGCAGTCAATGGGGTAGCCCCGTAAGCATCTGCAAACACCAAGTCATAAAGACCAACTGTGCCCGGAGTGTTAGCCAATGAAGCATTGTAATAAGTCGTGGTTTCAGATAAAGCACACGCAGCTACCGATGATACAGCACTAACACTTGAACTAAATCCTGTAAGAAGTTCAGGGCAAGCCACTGACATCTGCCAAGCTGTCCCACTACACGGACCAACTACCTCAAAGTTAATAATAGATGGAGACGCTGTAAGTTTTGGTATTACCATTAGGCAATTACCGGGAGCAGATGCGCCTAATGACACATCGCCCGGTGCTACAGTTACACTTTGAGTATCGCCTGTAGCAATAAATGTTGTTCCATTATAAGTAAACTCTGCTAATGCAGGGTAAGTTGTTCCTGATATTCCGCAATCTCCACTTGTTTGACCTACGTATGTAAAACTTCCTGCATTACTACTTTGATGTAAGCCATCTACAGATGAAACAAGTTTATTGTAGACGTTAACACCAAGTGTTCCTCTAATGCCATCAGGGACTCCATAAGGCTCAAATCTTACAATGACAGCACCTACGTCACCCACAGTGGTCCCGGTCTCTAAATCAAGCAGATAAATGCCTTGACCACCACTTGCGGTAACTGTTTCTCCACAAGGGGTAGCACAAGATGGGCAAGTCTGCTGTGGTAATAATACCCCACTAACCTGCTCTCTTGATATTACGCCATCAGAATAAAAGCCATCGGCTGCAAGGGTAGTTAAAGCTGCATTTGAGAATACAGCTGTTGCGGACCCAAGTGATGGTGCGTTTAAATAGTATGTTGAACTTACTGCCATATATGTTTTTTATGAAGGGGTTGTACAATTACAGCACACATCAGTTATGTCTTCATCTGAGTAGCATAAAGTTACAGGAACCGATTGTCTAAAATCCCATATCAAATATAAATAATTTTGAAGAGTAGGTACTGTAAATTCAGCATAGTTATAATTGCCACCACCCTCATTAGGAGTAGCAGTTGTTGCCAATCCTAATAACGTATTGATAGCAGAACTATTGTTTGCGTACAACGTATTAGATACGTGGTATTTAAACTTGTCTTCTGCAGGAGTAAACACAAATGTGTCTGTAGAGAATTTGTTTGAAATCAAACTCATTACACTACCTGCAGGAGGGAATCCACCTGTACCAACGCTATCAGTTGTAAGATTGTATCTTGACACGATAGGATTAGTGGTTCCTGATGCAAATGTTACAAGACTTGACTGCAATGGAGAAACAAATGAACCATTCGTCCATCTGTATTCTGCGTGTACAGTATCTCCTGAATCGTAATCGCTTGTAAGAACAATCTGAATAATACTTAATGAATCAGCTTGACAACAATTAGCAAGCATACCAAGTGATATGTCACCGGTATAGTTAATGGTAATGTCTACTGTTTCTACTGATACATTGTCTTTATCAAAGCTAAGTGTACCGCTTTCAGAAACCTCTCCTGAGGTATAGGTACTTCCATCGTACTCTGCAATAACCTCAAATGTACCACCTTCGCTAATGCTGAATACTGTATACTCAATATCAGTAATGCCAACCGTAGGACCTAAGTCTACGCAATAACTATTTGAGCCTTGCTCTTCAGCAAGTGTGGTTAAAGTAAATGTCTGAGACACACCGCAATCCAAACACTCAGGTCTGTATGGTAGTTCACGAGCGTTTATAGATAGAACATACTCGTTCATATAAGGGTCATACCCTCCAAGTTTTTGAGTATTAAACTGAGTAATAAACTCATCTCTAAACCAAGTTCTCATATTCATTTCAGAGATAACCTTTAAGGCTTCGTTAGAATATGAGTTACCTCTTAATTGTAATACAGCACCTCTTTTGGCATCTGTAAAGAATCTGTCGTAACCCCATTGCACATAACTCTCAGGGTTAAAGCTGATACCGTATTTCTCAACACGAGCAATCTGAGTACCCAATACCTCAGGCACAGATGATACAACACCACCTCCTGTAGAGTCCGATAATAAATTCTTATCAGCCAATACGTATGAAATCTTATCTTCTTGTAAAACAAGAACGTCAGTCTCTCTTCCGTCTAATATATAAATATCTCCAAATGAAGCCTCCAAGTTCTTGTAGTTTACAAGACCTGCATTGAACTCATTTAGTTTGTTTACGTTTGACTCAGCATTATAAACACCACTATATGTAATGTCAGCAAATCTATCAGCCTCTTGATAGTCTTGAGCAGATACAGATGTAACCCTGTTGCCTAAGTTAAATGAGTTACCTACAATTGAGTCACGAATCTTATAACTCTCTGCTCCGTTTCCAAAAGCAAAACAGTTAAAGAACATAGTATCTACAATTGCAGGAGTACCTGCGCCAATAGATTGGTTTTGAATATTGCCCATATGGTTACCATTGGTAATGGCAAACGACATATTGTTTTCAAAGAAAACATCAGGCAATGCATCTGTTGGCTGAGTCTCAAATATTAAGTTCTTATCTGCTCTGAATACCACAAAGTTTGCTTCTACACTTGAAGCACGAGCGTTAGGGTATCCAACTCCGGTACAAGGTAATGTACCCGTAATCATTAATTGCAGTTGATTGGTTGATGTATTTCTATAAAACTTATAGTAGTTAATACATAAATCAGTTAATATATCTCCTGCAGTATTTGTAATTCCCGGAATAAATTCATTGTCAGGAACGCATTGACCGGCATCCGCAAATCTTTCACCGTCATTTAAGAACTGCTCAACGTTATCGCCAACAAACCACTCGTACATATTGTCGTAATCGTTTGAAGCAATTATTGTTTTTTGTAAAAGGTTAGTTCTCTTTTCGCAAGAATCTCCAACACCGCTTCTTGTTTGGCTAATTGTCATTACAATCCTGCTACCTGCAGGTATGCTGTAATCAACCCAAGCTGATGTAGCTGTGTCGTATCTATTCATTGGATAATACAGAATAGGGAAATCTCCTCCTCTTGGAGAAGTAACACTTTGCTTACCCGGTTGTATGATAGCTAACTCGTCCTGAATAATATTAAAGCTATTAGGATTTATCTTCATATAGATACCTGCAGGAATTGGTATAAACACTTCCGGGTCTAATGCACTTGGTATCTCTATAAAATTAGATGTCTGACCGGACTTCTCAAGCACTGTTGCATATACGCAATTTGCAGTTGGTCCTGTAGAGTCAGCTTTCACAATCAATCTATCACCCACCTCTACCTTACGTGCGTTCTCTCCCTCAAGCAAGAAGTATGCGTTATTGGTTATTGGGTCTTGGAAGAATATGCTACAATAAATTGTCTCATAATTTTCTTCGTCAGGCTTAATAACAAACTTATATCTTGTTGCCCAAGCGGGAGGACTTTGAGTAGCAGGGATGGTTACTTGAAGAGTATTCTTAAAAGCAGATAATCCACAAGGAATATGCTCAGTATTATTAGGACTAACAAGTGCTGTTGTTGCTCTATTAAATTCATCCATATACACAATGCCAATCTCATAGTCACGATTGCTATGTAGGCTCTGTGTGTTTGCAATTTCTTGGAAAGTAGCTTCTGCAAATGTCACTTCATAATACTCATAAAAAGTTTGAGTAGGAGTAACAATATTATTTACATACCTCATTGCAGGAAATTGGAATCCAATCAGACTGCTCGCAGGACTTGTTATAATAGATACCGGTTGACCAACAGCACTAATACCACTACCATTTTTGGTAAAAGCATCTAAGTTGTTAGGAATAGCGCAGTTAAATGAATCGGTAAATGTAATACCATTACAAGCATTTGCTACTGTTTGTATATTAGCTGCCGTACCTACTGCATTTTGGAACTCTACACTTGTTGCTAATTGATACACTGATGTGTATGTAGTAGATAAAAAGAACGCAAAGTTCAATCTAACATTCTGTGTTGTTTCTGTAGGAAATGGAGTTTGACCTGTAAATTGTGAATGGTCAATAGCTATCTCTACGTTTATTGCGGAGCCGGCAACTAAATTCTTACCTGCTAAGTCTATAGTAACAGTAGCATTCGCTATATTAACACTTCCATTAATGGTATAGTTGCCTGACACAGTTGCATCAGTTAGCTCCTCATTACCAATTGGAGTGGATACCAAAGCTGTAGTGTACTCAAGTTTTATTGGAACACCATCATTATCAATCAAATCATATCCCTCTACATAGTTACCATACATTAGTCTATTGCCCATAATTGTTTGAGCCTTAGCGTAACGTGGAACGTTATCGTACAATCTAAGTATTTCATACTCAGGAAGAACCGTAAATATCTTACTATTTGTAAACGTATAAGTATAGTCAGTATTATTAGCAAGTCCTAAATTAGACTTGTCAAGTTTCTCAATAACCTTTATGATATTGCCATTTGATTGCTTAAACAATAAGTCTACACCAACTACAAGAGAGTCTCCTGAATTGTATGTAATTTTTGCTGCATTGCAAATGTTGGTCATCCCTTCGTTAAGGAAACTTTCCACGCTAAACTCAAAAGGATTGGGAACGAAAGCAGGCTGAGACCATTGTGAGGTAGCACTGTACTCCCCATCTATATATCTGTATCTATATGCAAAACATATAAATCTTGTATCTAAGTAATTCTCCTGACCATTAGTTACAAAAGGCTCTACTAATGGAGACTGTACAGGTGGTTTTTTAATCACAAGTATAGATTCAGCTGTAATTTGGTCTATGTTACTAATAGGATTAGCGTAGTTTCTTCTTACGTTAATTACACGTGGAGCGTTATAGTCATCGGTAAAATATAAAAGACCATCAATAATATTAACTCCCGTGATTAAATAAGTAGGATTAAAATTAAGTGTGGTATTAACATTGCCACCATCATTAATACTAATAATGTGGTATGTTAAGATATTAGTAAATACATTAAAGGAAACAATCAAGTCAAGTTTGCCGGTTAATCCAACAGGGAAACTTGAGTCGTGTACAAACCAATACAATGTATCGTTGGCACTATCTTCAATAGAACCGATACATCTTGCGTTAGCACTAAGTGGAGTACCATTAATATATTTTAATGTAGTCAAAGGCAGGTTGCCTTTTGTGTTTTCAATAACTCCTAACTCAGAATTTTCTGTAGACCCCATTCTGATATTCATAGCATCTATGTATTCTCCATCAGGTAATAACCTTTGGTCCATTACCTTATTCATCCTACCTGCTATAAAATTCCTTGTAATGTTTGCCATCTTATTTTATTTGCTTGTCTAATCCTCTGAGATTCATTAATAGTCTTCCCGGATGAATATTGCTAATTCTAATTTTTGCGTTTCTCAACAATGCACTTTTCTCCTTACGAGCACGAGAAACAATATATTCTTGCACACCTAATTTAGAATTTAAAATGTCATATTGAATAGAAGCGTAAATATATTTTTCAAATAATTTATTAACGGTAATCAAAGAGTTGTCTCCTTGTTCCATACCATCAGACACATACTCAAGAATACATTGCTGACCTGACATTGATGAATCAAAGTTGATAACACCACCTTTTCTGTCAACATTAAAGGTAGGATTAAAATTTGCTGTCTCAGTATTAAGACCATATGCTGTACCAATGTTGTAGTCAAAATACCACATACCATCGTAGTTCCAACCTAACTGTCCGTTAAATTGGTTGCCTTGGTTTAAATAAATACTCTTCTTAGTTTTAGTTAATCTATCAAAGTCAATATCAGAATACTGAGGACTTAATGCATTACCATATTGGTCAAATAAAATACGACCTGTATTATCTTGTAAGTATGCTTTAGATGATAGCGTTTGAATATTCTCAGTCAATGGTCTTAACCAACCATCTTTGTATAATGAAATACGAACCCAATTGACATAGTCAGAAGGTAAGATGTATCTAAGCATATCAGGTACAGTCAACTCCAATACTTTAATTTCTTTAAACGCATCGTAGTTCAACTCCTGAATAGCACGCTTAGCGTGGAACAATACTTTAAAACGCTCCTCATTGTTTACCAATGAGTGGTTGCCTGAGTACATCAATAAGAAGTTGTTTACAATGTCTTGAAGACTAATGTATTGATACGACCCCCAATTGGCATCTTCAGGTTGTACACCTCCGTTCTCATAGTATTGATATTGTGATATATATGCCATATATTATTTTTTTTATGGATTTTTTTCTTGTTGCTCTTTAGCCATATTAAATTGTACAACATCGGATTCACGAATAGATATACCACAATACTGAAGAATCCTTGTAATTAATTTGTATTCATCTTCAGGAGGTAATTCAAAGTCTTGGTAATCAGATTGTGATTGGTCAAATACAGGCTCACCATTAGCCAAAGTAATATATGTCCACTTTGGAACTTTAGGATACCTAAAATAGGTTGCAAGAACCTGCCCTTTGTTGCTTATAGTTGTAGGATAAAAAGTTAACTCTTCGCCTTGTAATGCATAAATAGGGAACTCTATTGTTGGTTGAGTTAAGTTAGAATTAAGTAGTAAACTAAGTTTACTGTTAATTACCTTTTCTGCTTGATTAATAGTTGAAGAAGAAAATATCGCATAGGCATTTCCTGCCGCCAAAAATATATTTGAATCTAACTGAATTGCTGTATTACTAAGAACTAACACTACCGTAGATACCAAACCTGTAGTAAGATTTGTAACTACATCTCCTGCCGAAAGACCATTGGTTAAAAATGTTGCAGTACTGTCAACTAACTGACTGCTAACTACAGAAGTATTTGTTCCTGTTTTAAGAGTTACAGGCTTGCATTTAACATCCAACAACATATAGGTTAAATAACCGGTAGTTGAAGGTGTAGGCATTGAAAATTTATTAGCAGATATTTTTGAAAGATAATCTGTACGTAAAAAATACTCTAACACCTCCGCAATAGGTTGCTCCATATCAGCATAGTCTACCCCTGATATTCTTGCATTTTCAGCATTTATAACTTTGTTATAGCTGCTAAAATATTCCTCGTAAATTTCCATCTGCGAATTTTGAGCAAACAGATTGAAATCAGAAGGAGATACATATCCGTAGTTGTTTTTATTCAACACAGACAATACCGTATTTCTAACTGAGTTTATCATTAGTTCTTTTTTTACAAATATACATAAAAAAAAAGAGGGCACAATAAGTGCCCTTCTTTCTAACCATCAATCAATAATCAAAATATATTACCCTAAAAGTGCTTCTAACATTTTTAAGGAATCAAGACCTTCATCGCTTTGTAAGAAGTGGGCAACCATATCATATGGGTCTTCTCCAAAAGGAACTGAAAGCATTTTCTTCTTATTTGTAGAGGTATTAAACCACACCTCTTTGTCATTGTTTCTGAGTATCAATAGCTTATTCTCAAAGAATAAACGAACTTTTGCTTGGAACTTTAATTCAGGGTCATTCAAGATATTCAAGAAGTCTTTTGGCTCTCTCTTAGCGAATATCAGGATGTCACGCTTAAGTTCTGCAGTTGATACTGTAGAAGGGTCCTTGCCAAAGATAACTCTTGTAAGAGTCTCGATTTGGTCAATAGACAATTGCTTAGCTTCCATCATTGCCTCAATCTCTAAATTAAGTTCATCAACTTCAGCTGCTGCATCCTTTTCTTTGTCAACCTCTCCAAAGATAACACCGTTTAATGGGTGGTAGTGAAGGAATTGTTGCAATACAGGATTGTTTTTTGGAACTCTTAAAAACCCGTCTTCAAAAATAACAGGTTCAATAATTGCTGTTCCGTCTTGCTCATCTTCAAAAGGTGACTTCTGATTGGTAGAATACCTAAGAGCACGATTAACATTATTCTTCTCGTCAAACCACATTAGTGGGAATCGAGGGTGATTTCTTGAAGCTAAAGTGTAGCTTAAAGGGTTTCCTATTTTTAACTTGTAGACCTTGTCCACAGGTGTTGTAATTTTTGCCATTTTATATTTGATTTAATTTGATTTAAAAAAAAGGAGAGTGTCTTTAAAGACACCCTCCTGTATAGACCTATCGACTATCCATAACGGAATAATACGAAGTTGTTTGCACCTAAAGTACATACGCAACGCTCAGATAGGAAGTTAACCTCCATTGCATCGAGGTCGCTTGTAGCAGCCCCACCGGCAGAACCTGTAATCCAAGTTTTGTATCTGCGGTCTTCAGCTTCAGAAGCACGATATCTTACGTGTAAGAAAGGACGCTTAGCGTTCTTACCCATAATTTGGTCGTATACTGAAGTAGAACCTGCAGGAACCATTAAACCTGTGATAGTACCTGTTGCAGTACCTGCGGTTTGGTTTAAACCACCACGCATTGTTGGGTCGTTTAGGTATTTCCAATCAGACTTGTAGAAGTCGTAACCTCTACGGAAACCTGTGAAACCTAAGTTTAACGCCATATCAACATCGTTGTCGAAAAGACCGAATGAAGCTGATTGAGCAACACCACCTGAAGTGTAGCCGTTCAATGTAGCTAACATATTGTCGATGTCAAAACTTAAACCACGATTTACGAATACTACGTTCTCTTCGATAGCACCTTGCTTGTCAAGACGAGAAACGATAGAATCCCAATCGCTTAAAGTTGTTGGAGTACCACCACCCCAAACGTTACCACGGTTGTTTACTACGTAGAAGATACCTTCAGAACCGATGTAACCTGCAGTAGCAGCACCTGAAGAAGATGCAGCCGGAACAGCTTCAATCATTGAAGTTTCTAGGTAATCTTCAAAACGTAAACGAGTTTCGTGCTCACTCTTTAAATACCAAAGGTATCCTGTAGCACCATTCTCAGTAGTTACTTCTACCCAACCGATTTGAGCCATATCAGAACCGTTAACCGCATACTTATCTTTGATGATAATAGGGTTGTTAGAGAAGATTGAATCTTCAGCTTCTAAAGAACCAACCATTCCGTTAGTACCTTTCTTGAACTCAGAACCGTAAATGAATACAGTACATTGAGTAGAAACAGCAAATGCTTGACCTGCAGTCTCATAGTAAGCTACTGTGAAAGTAGTTGCAGAAGGAACAGCTGTAACGATTGCTTTGTTGAAAACACCTGAAGTGTTGTTCTGAATCATAACAGTTTGTCCAACACGGATTGCGATATAAGTTACACCGCTATCAGCTACAGTGAAAGTTGCTGTTGCAGAACCTGCTGCTGCTGCTGAAGTAATGTTGGTGTACTTAATGTGTAAACGACCTTGTTCTGCCCATTTGATTTGGTCAGAGTTAGAAGGCATCTCTGCTCCTACCATACGTAAGAAAGATGCGATTGTTCTGTTACCATAACGCTCAAATTCCTTCTCGTATGTATCAGGAAGATACTGATTCAAGAAGTTGAAGTTGGTAATGTAGTTTGTCTGTAACGCTACCTGCTCAGCACTTGGCTGCAACGCAAAGGTAGGATTACTCAATAATGAACCTGCCATTGTTTTAGATTTTTAATTGTTTTAAATTCTTTTTATGCTGCGAATTTTCAGGTTTCGTCCTGAATCAGGGTTTATCGCTTTCACCTGCACTCCCTCTGTAGATTTACCAATTTCAGGTGCTCGGTTGGTGGACATATTGATGTTCTTGATTTTACGAGTTACATCGTCTGTCGCATCAGCCAATCCTTGTTCATAAAAGAACTTGGCAAACTTCTCAGGTTGCATTGCCATAGCTAAAGACCTATGATAACCAACTGCGTCTTTAATCAACCCTTGCTCATCCAAGAACTTATTAATAAAGTTCTGTGGCGTAGATTGGTTTTTCTTTAATTCGTTGGCATCTCCCGGATTAAAAACAATTTTTTTGTCATTTACATTGAACTCAAAACCTTTGAACTCTCCGCTAAATACATCGTTCGTTTTTTGGTCAAACCATTTACGTTTACGATTGTTCTCCTCCTCGATTGTCTTTGCCTGCTTAGTATATTGCTTATAGCTTTCATATACTTCTCTCTCTTCATCAGGAACTAATGCCGTGCTTGACTCAAGTGGCATTTTATATTTCTCTTTCTGAGAGTTGAAATATTTCTTGGCTTCAGCAAGAACTTTCTTTTTTGCGATTTTTACTCTTTTAATGGTTGTTTCTTCGTCCAAATCCTCATCGTATCTGTACTCATCCATTAATGTCTCAATGTCATCACTATCAAGACCCTCCTGTGTAGAAGTTAAGTATTCTTTTAAAAGTTGGTCAGGGTCCATTGCGTCAAAGTCTTTCTTTAATTTAAGAAAGTCTTCAAAGCCACGCCCTGTCTCCTTTTTATATTTCATATAAGCAGCCACATCTTCAGGTAGTGGTTCAGATGCTTCTCGCTCTGCCACTAAATCATCTAAAGAGTTTATTTGCTTATTATATCTCTTACCAATATATGAAAGAACGTCTTCATCTTTTAAATCAATACCAACTTCCTGAGGTTGAGGCTCGGGTTCAGGCTCCGGGTCATTTTGTATTGGCTCCGGTTCCGGATTGTTATCTTGACTTAAAGATTCTTCGTGTTTATCAAGTAATTCCTTTTCGACCTCTTGAACACTTTTAGGTTCAATAATGTCTAATGCTCTAACTTTTAATTCCATTTGATTTAATTTAATTTATACAAACTTATACAAAAATTTTGACATTTTTATCGAGGTTCAAATTCCGCCATATCAAAGCCATCTAAACTATCCTCATTTGACTCAAAGTTCATTGGAGGTAGATTATTTTTTCTTTGATTGATTAATTTGGATTGCTCGGTATTTTGTTGACTAATTCTTTTTGCTTTCGCATCTTCTTTCATTTTCTCTCTTTCAGTTAAATTGCCAACCTCTATTCCTTGCAATTGCATATTGTATTGGAACTCTTCTCTCATAAGTAACGCTTTCATTTCAGCTTCCTTCTCAAGTTTCTGAATTTCAAATGCCACTTCAGCTTGCTTAATCTGCATCTTAGAGTTTGTCTCCATTTCAATCTTTTGCATTGCAGCTTGAGAAGCCATCTCTTGAGACTTCAATTGTTGCTGAGCAATAATTGATTGCTTCTGCATAGCCATCTTCTCTTCACGTTCTTGGTTTCTAACTCTCTTAACCTTAAGTAATTGGTTAGCCAATTTAAGATTACGAATCTCACGGATGTCAATAGCGTCCTCAAGGTTGATGTCACCTTTAGAAAGTGCCATCTGAATGTTAGCCTCAAGTTGTGCTTTTTGCTCTTCATCAGGAGAAACCTCAATGAATATACCAAAGTCGTAAATGTATAAGTCGTTAATCTCGTTTAAGATTGACACGTTGTATTTACCAATTTGATTGATAAACTCATCCTTAAAGTCTGAGTACTCTAATATATCGCCAACCCTGTAAGTAATAGCTTCAGCTAATGAACGATATATAAACAATGAAGAGTCAAGGATATGTCTTGTTGCTGTATTAGAACTTAATGCAGCTAACTTCTGAACACCAACCAATGCGTTAGGGTCAGGGGTAGAACCATCTCTTGCTTCGTTAAGACCGGTCACCGACCTAATCATATCAATGTAGTGATTCATATTGGTGATTAACATCTGCGTTTTAGCTGCACCTGAGTTAGATGTCAACTGAGTGATAGGCACTCTTGCATTGTTAAAGTCACCATCTTGAGTATAGCTTCTACCAATTACACTACCTGTTTGGAAATATAATCTAAGTGCATCCTCAGGATTGTATGCGTTACCCGTACCTAAGTCAATTTCATTTAAGCCATCAGCATCAATGAATACACCATCAGGTACAGTACGTGCAATAACTTGTTGTAGTTTTAAGTGCGTAACCTGAATCAAATCAGCGAATGGTATCATTCTGCGACATAGTGATTCAATAACTCCTTTGTACATACGAGGAGCACAAGCTACATAGTTTGGTAAAGCGTGTTGAGACGCTGACTTAGGACGAACCATATTCTCAGACATCTTCCATTGTAATAGGATGTTAGTACCCATTACCATAATACCTTCATACCAAACGTCAATTGTTTTTTCAATCTTTTCAAAGTTACCTTCCTCCATCATTTCAGTCGGAGGGTTGAACTTTTCATCTTTCTCAATTACACGAGTACCACCATTCTCAAGATACTTCTTTTTATAGACAACTTTTTTAGTCGTTTTATAATTGAAATACATAAGAGTGCAAGTGTCTCTATAGAACATATCATTCTCGTAGAACTGCGCTACGTTGTAGTAGTCATACCACGATTGACTGTATTGTGTAATCTCTTGTAAATCTTCTCTTGTTAATGATTGGTCAATCTTCATTAACTCTGTTATTGGAAGCGTTTTAATTTCACCCCAATAAAAACAATCTTTAAAGAATGGGTCTTCTGTATAGCTGTATACAATGTTAGCAGGGTCTACGTAAGAAATCTTAACGCCTTCTCCTTGTAAGAACTCGTGCTTAGCTACACCAATACCAATAACAGCAATATCATAATCCAATCTCTTTCTGATGTCATCATAATGATTGTCATCAAAGATTGTATTGATTGCAGTTTCTTCGGCTATTTCAATTGCAGGCTTATAATGAAGCTGCATATATAATGATAACTCTTCGTCTGTTTCAGGAAGTTCTTCAGGGTCCATCATAAATGGGTCTACTCCTGTTAACTCTTGAATCTTTGTAAGAACAGGTTTACCTGCCATTTGTGTCTCAAGCATTTCTTGATACTTACTTCTCTTTGATTGAGACATCGCATCTTGCGCATATGCTTTTACTTTAAATAAACGGTCAGACATTCCGTTAACAACAATATCAATAAACTTTGGAAGGATAGGAACAGGAGTCCAATCTAAATTTAGATAAGATAAATCTCCGTCAATCGCTAATTCATTTTTGTATTTAGCAATTGATTGTTCTCCACGTGCATACAATCTAAGTCTACGAAAATCTCTCCATTGACCATAGTATCTACACGAGTTACCATCTTTACGGAACCACTCATATTGGATGGCTTGCCCGACTTGCAACCCAAATGCATCAGTTGCTTTTTCAGCATCAGTTGCCATTTGACTTGGAAATACTGCCGTGTTTATGTTGATTGTTACATTTTTCATCTAATCAATTGACTTGTTGTACCTTCGTTCTTATATTTAGCGAAGTTAATAATTAATTTTGATTCTTTTTTCTCAGAAACATATAGATGCTTTTGGTTAGCCATAATGGCTAAACCCGAACTAATAGAGGCATCAAATTTAGTTCTATCAGAAATGTCAAACTTTGCCCAATCCTCAAGCGTTCTTGTGAACGGCATTGTACCCATTTGTTCCGGGTCTCTATATTTAGCTTCTAAATCAAATCCTATAAACTTCTCAATATACGACTCAATGGCTGCAGCGTGCGCTTGCTTAACATCCTCAGATGAGTTTGGTATACCACCTAACTCCCGCTCAGTCTTTGTCAGCTTTGCCATTTGCTTGTCAGGTCTATTGATTGAGAAACCTCTGTAACCTCTGTTTTTCAAATGATACAAAAGTCTCGGTTTGTTATTCTCTACTAAGATAGGCATTCCATAGAAAACACAAGCCATTAATACTTCCTCAAAAAATATTTCTGCTGTTTGTGGACGGGCAATATACTCCAAGAAAAACTCATTGACAGGCGCATCGTCCATATGGAACTTAGTCATACCGTGCAAAGAGCCATTAGACCCCCTGCCTCCAACAACCGCTGATATGTCATAAGAGTCACATCCAAAAGAGCCAAGGTGCTCGTTACCGGGATACTTTATCCCATTTCGGATGTGTATGTTGTTTTGCATATGCTTAGGTGGTGCCCAACTTATATTGAACCTACCTCTTGGGTCCGGGGTCCAAACTACCTGCGTATCCTTAATACCATCCTTCCAAGAAAACATTCCTCGAGTAAGGTAATGCTCTTTAATCATTGAGTCGTTATAGTCAATCTGCTGATATATCTTGGTCAGGTTAAACAAGGCTTGCTTGCTCTCATCACGAAAAGCGTGAGACTCTGTACGTGGGAACTGACGGTAAAACTCGTTCAGTGCGTCAGCATCATTTTTCAATGAGTCAACCTCCGCTTCCCAATAGTCAATGGCTCCGTTCTTTATCATAACACCATCCACACCCATAATAGGCTCCTCAGGTTTACGAAACACAGGATGACCATACTTGTCAATGAATCCCTCCATATTCCACTCCATCGGAATAAATATGGCATATAGACCACTCTTGGTCTGCCCGTTGGCGTTACGGATTTTTACATTTGAGTCCTCGTAAATATCTTTATAGTTCTGCCCGCCTTTGCTTAAAGCATTGGACGTTGAACCCATCATACACTTGCCAATAATCTTACTACCCAAGCGAAGACAGGTTTTGGTTACACGCCAATTCTCTTTAATGTTTACAGGCTTAGTCCATTTAGCAGACTCATCGTGAGCCAAGAATAGTAGCTTCTCTCCATCGTATGAGTTATCCTCAGTATTCTTCCAATCTATTGATGTATCAAGTCCATCGACATCATTGTCGTCAGTCTCATACATATTCTTCTTGGTAATCTTTGCTGCCGGTACCCTATATGCCAACTCAGTTTTTGGCTTGTCCATACCATCCATCACCGGTTTGAAAAAGAATGGTAGACGGCTATTGATAGGTACAACCTTATCGGTGAACATCTTCTTAGCATCGGAACCCGTCTTAGATAAGATACCTATACGTGCGTCACGTGCGAGCGTACCTATGTTCACGCACTCTGAGGATGACATAAACGAGAACCCCGAACGTCTAATCTTTAGGTATATCATACCAAATGACCTTGGGTCTGCACGACAGGCTTCCCAAAATATCCAATAGATTCTATTGGCTTCACGAAAGTCAGGATAACCCACGTCAATACTTGACCATTGCAAGTACATATAATGCGAGCCGGTTATGTAGGTTTTGACCCCATTGTTCATAAACCAATATCCCTGTTCACGGTAGTCAAACTCCTGCTCTATATAATCGACCCAACGGTCTTTAAAATCTTTTGGCTTTTCATTCCATTGAAATATGGATTGTATCTTGGCTAACTCACGGGGTAATGGCTGACGCTCCCAATACTGTTCGGCTTTAGCGGAGTGTCTTTGAAGACACTTATCAGGAGCAAGTGGAAGAGCAATAATTAATCCTGCTATCTCTACTATCTGTCCTATCTGTCCGGTCTTTGAAATTACAACAACATCGTATTGGTCGTTATACCCATATAGCCACGACCTCACTCTATTTTTGTTAGAGATAACGGCAGCCGGTATATGATTATCGACTATACGGCATAGATTATTGTTTTGACCTTCTTTCTGCAAATCCTTGTTTTGTATCTGTTTTACTTATTCCTCTTTCAACGGACTCAAGATTTTCTTTCTCCGCTTCTATTCTACTCAGTATCTCAAACGCATCAAAGATGGCTAACTTCTTAGCTGCTGCTGCATTCTTCATCTTATCGGCAGACACATCTGTATCTGACTCGGTATTAATAATATCCTCTTCAGCCACCTTTACAAGATGGTTGACAGCTTTGTAACCCGCTTCAATAATTCGTAGTTTTATTTCTTTAGTATCTCTCATTACTTAGCTTTTAAAAATACTACCTGAACCAATCTTGCATCTTCACCCTGTCCAAAATTCTCAAAAATATTCCTCGAGTGCGGAAGAACCGAACTGAATGCTATCATACGATTGAACTTAGAGTACATTGTAAATATAGGCTTTTCATCATTGTCATATATTGTTGTACCATCTGCATTTGGTGACTCCTCGTTTAGATAGAGAATGCAAGTAAGGTCACCCATCATCTCATCCGTATGGATAAAGTTGGGTTCTTTCTGACCCTCAGGAGACTTTCTAACAAAATTGAATGCTACTTTATAACCATTAAATAGTTCACGGCAGTATACGGCAAACTCATCGTTAGCGTCTCTTGGCTGAATGTTTTTGAAAACGTTGTCACCATCTGCCACGTCTTGAAACCCGTGCAAGTGTATATCTGATACATAGGATATTGGGTCTTTGATAATATTGTCGAATGTGATTAGATTCATAGTTTGATTGTTATTTGATGGTCATACATCCGATATAACTTCTCATCATCTACGGTAAACTCGTATTCACTATCCGGAGAAAAGCAAACCATATCACCTGCTTTAATGCCTTTATCAATCAAATATTGATTGGGGTACTTCATTATACCAACAAGTGGCTCATTGGTAAATGGCTTCTTGATATAGCTTTGTGTAGTGGGGATAGGCTTGACAAAACAAAATCTATCATAAGCGTTCCACGTGGAGTCCTGCTTATACATAAAAAACTGCTCCGTCTCTATAAAGAATAGGTCGTCTTTAAAAAAAGACTTGCCACTCTTTTGCCTACCCCGCATATCATTATAAAACTTAAATACGTTATGGTGCACAAGTAAAGTGTCACCTCGTTTAATGGGTCCTTTATACCCCAATGGAAGTTCAACGACCTCTGCAAATCGATTAGAGAACTTGTGGTCCTCCTCAGATGTACTGACAATAAGTTCAATACCTCCTATCTCTTTTGTGTTGTCGTATCGCTTTCCATTAACCGGCTTGGCTATGAAATAGAATGGCGACCTCATTAGATGTTGATGTTATATTCAATGGATATAGGAATGGTGGAATTGAACTCTTTCCAAAGTACAACCTCCGCCTTCTCGTTTATGATGTAAATCTTGATAGATTGCTTCTCTATATCAAATTTGATAAGGTGTATTTCGTTAGTATCGCCAAGGACTTTCTGCCCTACAAGATAGTGCATAGCACCACCCTTATAGTCCGGTCCTATTGATATTTTACGAATATCCATTAGAGTTCTTCCTCTTCTTCCTTAACAAAAGTGATTCCTGTAGTCCAATCTTCAAGAAACGTAAACTTCTCTAATCCATTGGTATTGATAACCTCAATAGGTTTGAAGTCAAATTCTTTCTCGTTTAAGGCTTCAATGTCTTTGGTCAGCTTCTTTACGCCTTCCTTATTGAATTTGTATTCACCTTTTTCGTCCATTAAAAGAATACCCTTGTCATCCGTTGCGGCATTATCCAAACGTAACTCATCACGCTGAGCGTTATAAGATTCGTGGAAAGGCTTAACCTTTTCGTACAACTTGAATAACTTCTTCTGAACTTTTGTTTCTTGTCCGCCAATAACAGCATTGATAGATGCTACTAAAATGTTTAGGTCTTTGTACTTCATTTTATTTGATTTGATTTAATAATGTAAAAGTAATAAATATTTATTGAACTACAAAGTTGGAGGTGTAGGTTGTGGTAACCAAGGTAATGGTAATGTCACCTCAACAGGGTTAATTTGTAGCGCAATGTTAGCCTCAAGACTTGCCTGCATAGCTTCCACAGGAAGGATTTCTTCTAACCATCCAATAACTTCAGCCTCAGTTACATCAGCGTAAGGGATAAAGTCTTGTGGATTTGGTTGTGCTACGCTTGATGCACCATAGGTGTCAGCGAAGTAAGTTTTGTCTCCATCTACTTGTGTTGCGTTATAACGCCAATGTATTACATTGATAACGTCAGGTAAACCTTCTGATTCTACAGCGCAATTTAATTGGCTGATTACCCATTCAAATACTGTTGTTGCCATTTTTATTTGTTTTTTAAAGTGTCTAATTCTTGTTTAAGTTCTTTAATTGCATTTACCAAAGCTGAATAGATAGCGTCTTTTTCAAGTCCAAGATACTCTCCTTGCTTTACTGCATCAGGCATTATTTCTTGTACTTCTTGTGCTATGAATCCAAATTGCTTACCATTGGTTCCATCTTTCCAATTATATGAAACAGGATTTAATTTTAATATATCAGATAGACCATAGGTAAGTGGTATGATATTGTTTTTTAATCTTCTGTCTGAAGGGTTGGTATTGGTTAGGAATCCTGCATTTGAGTAAACAGTTCCTGTACCTAATGCTCCAACATATACACTTCCAAATGCACCTATCCCATTTACATAGAACTTAGCTCCTTGAGTGGTTGCTGTTGCATTTACTAATAAATCACCACCACTTGTTACACGCATTTTCTCAGTTAAACTCCCTGATGTAAGATTATAAAAACGCATTGAAGTTCCATTTGAAATGTCATTATTAACTTCTATGCCTCCATAATTATTTGTTGAACCATCAGTATTAAAAAGTAAATAGCTTGAAGAACTTGCTCCTCTAATACGAATATTCCCTTGAACATCTAAAGGCACATTAGGGTTAGTGATTCCAATACCTACGTTACCGCCATTAGATTGTAAAACAATAGGCGCTATTCCTGTGCCATAAATATTCCCTTGTATCCAAGCGTAAGAAGTAGAAGATGCACCAAAAGACATACCTGCATTAGAACTATTCCTAACTATAAAACTACCAAAACTTGTTGCGGTATTACTTCCTCCAACAACTTCTAAATTTGCACTTGGCGATGTAGTACCTATACCTACCAAGCCATCAGAATTTATTCTCATTCTTTCGGTAGGTGAAACACTTGGATTAGTACCATCTGTACCATTAGTGTTAAAAGTAATTTCACCTAGATACCAAGCAGCGCTATTTTGATTTCTAAATAGAATAGAAGCCATTTGAGCAAGGTTATTATTAGACAATCTTGCTTGTCCTATTATACCACCTTGAACTGCATTTGGAACACCGTCTGCACCACCGTTTGTTAATGTAATGTATTGTGTTGAACTTCCTGCTAAATTTAAACGAGTTACAGGACTCGTAGTGCCTATACCTATGTTACCGCTTGAGGTTATGCGCATACGCTCGCTTCCGCCTGTGCCAAATGTCAAAGGACCATAAGAACCTGAACCTAAATAACTAACTGCTATGCTTGCTCCATTAGATGGTGTTGGGTCAGCATAAAATTGTAAAGTTGCTGATGTTGTTTCTCCCCCTGCGTTTAATCTAATAGTTCCATCAGATTGAATGCGCATACGTTCTAAAAGAACATTTGCATTAGAAGCATCTGCGGTTCTAAAACTAAAAGCACCTGTATAAAATTGTCCATCAGTTCTTACTGCAATCTGAGCTATATTATATTCGCTTGGATATAATTGCTTGTATGTTGTAGTTGTTACATCTGTTGATGTTGAGAATACTGTATTTCTTAATTCATAACTCCCCCCACTTGTTATGCGCATACGTTCGGTGCCGTTTGTTGAAAACGCTAGTGGCAAATACCCTGCCGATGTTCTATATGAAACACCTATAGTTGGAACTGAACCATTATTATCTAAAAATATTGCAGAATCATTAGTAGCAGCCTCAACCCAAATTCCTTGTGAATATGATGCAGTTGCTTTAACTATAAATGGATGGAAAACACCACCACTTGTCCCACCACTTGTATTAATACACACCTGCCCCCCACTTGTTATGCGCATACGTTCGGTGTTGTTAGTAGCAAAAACAGTTGGGTAATTATTATAATTCCATATATAGCTTATATCTCCTGTATGCCCAACATAAAAACCATTTGCTGCTCCCGTTCCTGTGTTTGCAGTTTGATAAATAGTTGCTGCATTTGAGCCGTATATTGTTAATCCAACATTTGATGGAACTGTATTTCCAATTACTACATTACCTCCACTTGTTATGCGCATACGTTCAAAGCCACCGCCTGTGTAGAATGAAGTAAAACCTATTGCTCCTATTTCAATACTTGTACTTGTTGCTCCAATGTATCCTCTATTAGTGTCTGCCGTTTTAAATCCAATACCTGCATAGTTCCCCGCACTTGAGTTATTAATTGTTATTTCAGTATTTAATGAACCCGTAGCAGTTGTTGTTCCCACAAGTACATTCCCCACACTTGTTATGCGCATCTTTTCACTCCAACTTGCGCCTGTTTCAAATGCTAAATCAGTAGAAGAAGATAATGTATATTTTGAAGCATTGGCATAATTAAAGCCCCATATAGTCGAACTTCCGTTTGTAAATACTAAAGCCGATGACGATGTAGATGTCTTACCAATAGTTAAGGCATCAAAAGCTGATATTGTATTATTGTTTGGCGATGTAGTACCTATACCTACGTTGCCCGATGTATTAATATACATCTGCGGAGCATTGTTATTAGTAAAAAATCCAATAGGATGGTTTGATGAAGTACCAAATGATGCATAAGTATTTGACGCTTCAATATATGTTCCAATAGTTACAGTTCCGTTAGTATTTGTTATTCCATAAGTTCCTGCTGTACTATTAACTTGTAATTTAGTTCCGGGCGATGAAGTACCTATACCTACGTTACCTTGAATGATAGCACCATTTGCAGGAGCATTACTACTTTGATAACTTGAACCAACTAATATACCACCATTCCCATCAATAGTAAATCTTTTTACATCATCTTGGAATATAGAAGCACCCCATTCCGAACCTGCGCCATCTACACCAAGTCCAATGCTATGTGTAGGAAAATCAGCAGTTATGAACCTTGCTATTTGGTTATTTATTGTTCCACCAACTACCTCTAATTTAGCCGTTGGACTTGTAGTACCTATACCCACATTACCATCTCCTCTAATATATAAATAAGGAGATGTTCCTGCTGCATTTCTAACATAAAAAGAAGCATCTGTAGAAGTTGTTCCTGCTGTTACTAATAAACCATAAGATTGTCCTGAAGTAGTTGACGCTAAAATAGTTTGTGTCCAATTATTTGCAGTTCCCGTAACTTGCAACCTACCGCTATTGGTGCTTGTACCACCTAACAAAAGATTCCCACTCGCATCTAACGTCATTGCTTGGGTAAAGGATATAGCGTTACCTGCCGTTCCTGAAGGAGCTTGATGCCATTGATGCTGACCGTCATATTGCCTATAAAATGTTGCAGCATTAGTTAGATTATATATATAATTCGTACCATCATAATAACCATTTGCAATCCAATCAACTGAACGGCTACCAGATTTCCAAATAGCACCATTACCAATTTCAAACGCAGTTGAACCACTACCCCACGCACTTGGTGTTACTCCTAAACCTAAATTGCCTGAAGCGGTAAGTATCATTTTTGCACTTGAATTAAATCCAAATTGCATAGAAGCTACTCCATTTGCAGTATCTCCTGCCGTAAAAATATCAGCGTAAGTTCCTGCACCGCTTCCTCTTTGCATTAATAAATGCGTTCTTAAAACAGAAGTATTATCTGTTCTTGTTGAGATATAATAACCATTACTTAAAAAAACATTGCTACCATCATCTTGTAAACTACTATTCCCTATTGTACTTGTACCTGTAAACTTAGGTAGGTAGTTTGTAGTACCTGTACCTGTTACCGGATTAGTTAAAGCACTTTGCTTATTATTAAACGTGTTCCAATCAGTACTTGACAAGAACCCGTTTGAAGATGTACCTGATTGGGTAATGCTGATAGCACCTGTACTACTATTATATTGAATAGGAGCCGTTCCACTAAGTGATGCTAATGTAATAAAGTTAGCACCATTGGTTAACTGACTTGTATTAGTTGGTATAGTAATAACACCTGTAGTGCTATTATACGCACCACTGCCTGCAGCAAAACTTAATGCTGCACGTGCTCTGCTATTTAAGAAGTATTGATTGGTTGCTCCTTCAGGAATATTGTCAGTGGTTAAACTAACAGCACCTGTTTGACCATTAACACTTACTACAGCGTCAGTATTATCTACCTGCTGCCAAGCTGTTCCGTCAAATATCGCCCAATCGCCCACAAACCAATCTGTGATTCCATCAAGATTTGTAGTACCTGCCACATTTACAATGTAGTAGTAACCTCTTACACCAACGCCACTCTGTAAAGTAGGTGTGTTAGTTGCAGCGTTCCATACACCTTGGTATATTGAACTGCCGATTAATCCGTTGATTTGGTTCTGTACTTTTCCAAAAGCTGTAAGAATGCTATCAGAAGCACTAATTGAACCACCGGTAATATTAACACCCGTAAGAACCTTAGCTGTTACTGATGCATTATTTAAAATTACTGCAGTCGCACCCGGACCCGTTCCCGTAGCCTCACCTGTAAGTGAGGTCATATAGTTACCTGCCGCTTGCTTATTATTGAATGTATTCCAATCAGTTGAAGAAAGGAATCCATTTGCAGATGTTCCTGATTGTGTTATTGATAATGTTCTGTTCGCACTAAGGTCTCCGCCACCTTGTAAAGGTGCAGTTGTAGATATAGTAGTAGACGTAGGAGTTAAACTTGATACGTTAACTCCGGTGTCTGTTAAGATGTTATTTGTTATGTTAGCTAAAGCCATAATCCAAAGTTAATTATTTATTTTATACTACTGTCAATTCACGCCAACCTGTGCTTGTATTAACCCATAATCCTTCAACCCCATCAGTCTGATATACTATTAATCCTGTTGCAGGAGAAGCTATTGCTGTTCTTTGTGCTAATGTCATTCTCGGAGGCAAGAAGCCCTGAGAGGTACTATCTATTTGTACTTTAGCTGAAGCATTAATTGACGAGCCTGTGCCAATTCCAAATGACCCAATGTCACTTAAACGCATTTTTTCGGTAGCAGTACCACCAACCGCTGCAGTAAAAAATTCTAAAGCAGTACCATAAGAATAAATCCTTGATGCAGTTGATGATGTTAAAATTGCTAAAGCAGGATTAATTGCACCATTGTCTCCTGCAGTCCTTGTAAAATATGCAGCACTTGAACCTACGTTAACTTCTAATTTTCCACTTGGAATAGTACTACCTATGCCTGTATTTCCATTTAAGTAGTTATTAGCAGTTCCGTTCATATATAAGTTCCAACGATTAGTGCCACTTGCTATGTTACCAAAGAAGCCATAGTTGTTAGTTGCTCCTATTAATGAAGAACCTGCTATAAATCCATACTGATTAGTAACTGTACTACCTGCGCCAAATGTACCTTGTACTGCAGCAAAATGATTTAAACTTGTTAATGTAAATGTAGTAGCTGCAGTTGTTGCTGATGTGTAAAATAAATTGGCACTTGTTGTTACGCCTGATTGAATTTCTCCATCAGATGCAATTCCATATGAGTTTACTGCACCTGTAATATTTTTAGAAACTCTTAAAGAATATCCTGTCAAAGAATAAGCACCACCAATTCCTACTTGACCTCCGTTACCTATTCTTACCTGCTCTGTTAATGCACCACCTGCTCCTGTTGAAGTTAAAAATGATAAATAAGCACCACCTGCAGAACCTGCTGCATAAGCACCTATTTCAGCTTGAATGCCGCTTGCCTTTGTACTTGCATCATTACTTAAAAATTTAATAGTTCCAAGATTGTCTCCTGTAACCAATCCTGTATCAATTCTAAATAAAGAAATATCACCACCATTTGCATTTGCAATAGTTAATTGAGATGAATCAACTGTGTTTACTGTAATGATTAACCCACTACCTGTTCCACCTAATAAAGTATTAGATACAGATATAGTATCATTTGTTTTATAAAAAACACCTCCCCAAGTTAAAGTAGCAGATGTTACTATTCCACCACTTACAACTATTGTAAATAATGCACCTACACCTGTTGAAGATATAAGTGTTGTTGCTACATCAGTATAAGTACCATCTACATACCCACTACCACCATTTGTTAATGTTGAAGTTAAAATTGGACCACTTGAAATATATGCTGCAACACCACCTATTCCTGTATCTCCTGCTAAATAGTTATTAGCAGTACCATCCATATATAAATTAAAGCGATTTGTACCACTTGGAATTGCTCCTCTAAAACCCCAATTGTTTGTAGCTCCAATTAAACTTGCATTAACCAAGAAACCTGTTTGGGTAGTAACACTTGAGCCTGCACCAAAAGTACTTTGTACTGCACTATAATGATTAAGAGCATTTAATGTAAAAGTGGCGGCAGCAGTAGCAGCAGAAGTGGTATAATACACACCTGTAGCTGTAACATCACTTTGAATAGCACCTCCATTAAAAATACCATAAGAAACAGTTGAGCCTGTAATATTTCTATCAATACCTAAATTCATATTAGGCAGAGATGTCCTAGCTATACCTAAAGCACCTGCCATATAGTTATTAGCAGTACCTGACATATGTAAGTTCCAAGTGTTTGTTGCAGCAGATAATTGACCTGAAAAGGCATAGTTATTAGTTGCACCAATTGCAGTTGATAATACTAAAAACCCAAACTGATTTGTAACTGTTGAACCTGCACCTATTGTTGTTGTACCAGCAGTAAAATGTTGTAAACTTCCTAAAGTAAAAGTAGAAGCAACAGTTGAAGGTGCAGTCCTAAACAAAATAGATGCCCCCGTAACATCTGATTGAATAGTAGGAGCATTACTAATACCATAAGTGGTAGTACCACCTGTTAATGGTGATACAATTCTTATAATATAACTACCAACAGTAGATGTTCCAAATCCCATTGAACCATTCACATAAGTATTAGAACCTAAAGTAATTAAAGAACCTGTATCAGTAATATTACTATTACCAATGCTTGAAGCACTTGTGAACTTTGATAAGGTATTAGTTGTACCTGTTCCTGTTATTGGATTAGTAATTACCTCTTGATACTGCGGAATATTAAACACCCCCGTAGTATTGTCGTAAGTCGCTGCTCCGCTCGTGCCTGTAGTTGTTAAGCTAAGTGCACCTCTCGCTCTTAAGTCTGTATAGTAAAGGTTTGTACCCTCAGCAATATTTGTTGTTGTACCTGCAACTTTAGTCCATAAATTTGTTGAGGTCTTAAATTGCAGAATATCATTATTGTCAGGATTCTGAGCAGCCACATTGTGCAACTCGTCCATCTCAAACCCATTCTGAATTAAAATCTCAACAACACCTTGTGTAGGATGCGCTCTTACTACAATACCTACATACACTAAATGTGCAGGAGCATATTGTTTAGTTGGAGTCCAAGCACCTGCCGTAGTTGAACTTAAATAAAGTTGTTGACCCGGAGTGTAATCTCTTGTATCTAAATCTGCTAATCTACCTGTTACTACCACATACCCATTATTCATATTGGTGATGTCACTTCTAACAACACCATATGTTTGAGCAGATGTAGGGTCTCCTGTTGCAATTGCCTTAGTGATTGTAGGTAAGTTACCTTGACCACCATTGATATAAACAACAGTACCCTTTGTTAATGTAGCACCTGAACTATTATATACCTCAGTTACTAAATTTTGCGCCTCAGATATAATTGAAGGAAAAGTAGCTAAGCTACCATCTCCACGAATATACTCAGCCGTTGTGCCCGCACCCGTAACACCGATTGTACCGTTTGAAGTCAATGGTGAGTTCGATACAGTAAATGCTGATGGCATTGATAGACCTACTGATGTAAGTCCTGTATCAGCATCACTCCAAGAAGCAGTAATAGTACCGCCATCTTGTTGATTAAGTGTAAGCGTCTTTGTTGACGTACCTGTAACCGCAGCACTTGTAAGGCTTCTATTATAAGCCGTGTTCCAATTGCTTGAGTTATCAGTAATATATGTGATGGTTCCGGCAGTAGATTTAACTAAGCCGGTTCCACCCAAGTAATCTTGTTTGCTATTAAATGTAGTCCAATCAGTGCTTGAAAGAAATCCATTCTGAATACCGCTTGCCTGCTGAATGCTGAATACACCCGTAGTATTATTATACAACAAAGGTGACGTTGCACTAACAGCTGCTCTTGCTCTACTATTTAAAAAATATAAATTTGTTGTACCCTCAGGTATGTTGTCAGTCGTAAGACTTACCGCTCCTGTGAACCCATTTACAGATGTAACTGAGTCAGTGTTGTCCACTTTCTGCCAAACACCACCACTAAATATTGCCCAATCCCCTACCTTCCAATCAGTAATACCATTTAAGTTGGTATTACCATCAACGCTAACTATATAATAATAACCTTGTGTACCTACACTACTTGTTAAAGTAGGTGTATTTGTAGCAGCATCCCACGTACCTTGATATTGAACGCCACCTACTAAGCCATTTATTTGGTTTTGAACTTTACCGAACGCTGTTAAAATACTATCAGTTGCAAGTACATTACCTCCTGTAACATTCAGTCCTGTAAGAACCTTATTTATTACCGAAGCATTGTTAAGTGTAATGGGAACTGAACCCGGACCGGTAGCAGTAGCTTCGCCTGTAAGAGCTGTAATATACGAACCTGCATTTTGCTTACCATTGAAAGTAATCCAATCAGCTGAACTAAGGTATCCGTTTTGAGTACTATTAGCTACTTGAATACTGAATACGCCTGTTGCAGGATTAAATAGAAGTGGAGATGTCGCACTATAAACAGGTAGGTTAACCCATTGAACACCTGTTGAAGTACTTTCTAAAACCTGACCTGCAGAACCTGCAGACTCATTATAGTCTACAACTGTTCCTTGAATTGATAACTCAGTTGCTATGTTTGCTGTATCAGCAATAACACCTATTGCCTCAATATTTGCATCTAATATAATGCCAATATCAGAAGTATTACCCTCTGTTAAGACTTGTTCTAAATTAGGAGTAAAGATAGGAGGAAGCGTATACCACTCAACTCCTTCACCTGTACTTGTAAGAACCTGACCTGCTGTTCCAACAGAATCAGCAGAATCAAACAAACTACCTACTATATGAGTCTCCTCATTTAGATAGGTTATAAATAAGTTTGCGGTATCAGTTACTTCAAGATTAGTAGTTGTTATTGTACCAAACAAGTTAATATCTTGCGTAGCGGTATTCCCATAATCCAAAATACCCTGCAAGTTATTTGCAGGGATAACGGGAAGGAATACATCTAATAACTCCTGTAAAGTAAAGTTATACGTTACGTCCTCAATTTCACCGCCAACACTTGTTCCGATTAGTTTGTCGGATAGTTTAGGCACCGGGGCGACCTCGTATGTACTAATCTTTGACATCCGCTAAGAAATTTTAATGCACTATTTTCAAATAGTCGCCTGTTCTATAAAGTTTACCAACAACTAATCCGGCTGCTACTGCTTCTGCATTATCTGCATATACAGGAACGTTTGCTATAACAATTGATGTAGCGTTAAAGTTTGCCTGAAATAATGCTAACAACAACGCAGGAGTAAAGTTATAAGTTGCATCGGGAGGTGAATTACCAACTCTCGTACCTACAAGTTTATCATTTAACTGCGGGGTAGAATTATTAGGATATGAATTAATTTTTCCCATCTTCTTTTTGTTTTACTTCTCCTGTTTGCGTATTAATTACAGCATTAGGACCGTATTTCTCAATAAGAACTTTTTCGTTATTTGAGAAAGCCTCCATTATTTTCTCTGCTTGAGCAATAAGGGATTGTTTCTTTAACTCAAGGTCTCCAAGACTAATTTTAATCTTAGTAAAATCTTGTGTTCCTTTTTGGATAAAATCCAATTCTTCTGCTGTTAAGTTTGCCATTTGATTTAAGTTTAATTTATACAAATATAGTAAATAAAAATTATCATTTTGGTAGATACTTACGTGCTAACCATAGCACTAATAAGATTAAAATAATCCATAAAAACATTGAGTAGTTCGCTTTCTTGTCGACCTTCTTCTCAAAGCCTTTAGCTTTAATATCCTTCTTGACCGAAACCTTATTCTCAATAGACTTAGACACAGTGGATTTTGATGAGTCTACTACGTGTCTGCGTGTTTTCTTAAGCCTAACTGTCGCATTGAAGTACTGCTTACCATCAATTACGAGTGGCTTAGCTGTATCAATAGGTACTATCTCAACCTCATCAATATCCTCTTTAATAGAAATAGCGTTCTGCTGTACAGAAACGCTATCCTTCTTTTCGACAACTGTGCTGTCAATATGGGTCTCTACTTGTGTCTTGGTAACCGCTACCTTCCTTGAGGCACAAGAGAATAGTAAAAAACTAAGTAATATTAAGGTAAGATGTTTTGCCATTTGATTTGATTTTATGAAATTTCCATATAAAACCGCCTGCTGTTTTTTGATTGCCATTTAAAACGGAAGACAATGAAGACTTATTTATTAATAATTCCTTGCAAGCATAAGCAGAACATTCCCAAGTTTTTATAAAATTACCATCTAAATCAAACTGAGAAATAGATTTTGCATTACCATTTTGGTGACCTTTGCTTTTAAGCCATATTCCTGTTCCGTTTTTCTTATGTATTTCAGACATTTTTTCTTTTGTAAGAAAACTTGCCTTCCTTCCAATAGCCTTTATTCTTATCTTTTCTTTAATATGACTTGGTAATTTCCTACCTAATAAGGCTAATTTTCTCTTTTCATTTACCTCTTCACTTAAAAATCCTCCCTCTCCACCGTCAGTTATATTACAAAGCAAACCTCCATTACAAGACTTTCCATATAAAGATATAAATTCAATCTCTTTAGCAAAAGCATCTTTTTCTGAAAGCCCATCAATTAAAATATCAACCTCATAATCAGTTTTTTTGACGATATTATTCCAATGTAAATTCCTGTTTTTTTTATCGTACGCTCTTTTGTATGTATCATACGTTCCAACGCCAATGTAAAATGGTTGATTTTTATCTAACCTAATATGCCTGTATACATAAGCCATTATGAAAGGTCTTTTTCACTACTGTAAGATATGTATGTAGTTTTACTATTAACCTTTTTAGCTACAAGTATTTGCTTTCTATTTTTACCTTCACTGTAAGAAACGTGCACCCAATCAGGCTTACCCTGTTTTGGGAACTCAGCTATCAATTGGTCGAACTCTAAGTTGTCCTTGATATAATCAAAGACCATCTTATTAGTCACACCATTTGGAGTGCCGTCCATATCAATGTCAACAGCCTGACCTTTGCAATGCTGAGAGGTAGATGAGCCACCAATGCATTTGTTAAGTTCAGCAGACCTGTATCCACTTGAGATATGAATTGGACATCTAAAGTTATTGCGAATAGGCTCAAATACATTCTCAGCTAATAACTTAAAGTTGGCAATATGCTCTTCTGTAGGCATATTACTAATGCCATTACGCTTAGCTGATTCGCTTCTGATTAACTCAGATAAGTCTAAGTGCTCACTTATTTTCATTGTCTGTACCTTTAAATCCTTTAATTAATCCTGTTACTGCCTCAATGGTTGTAAGACCTAATGCCACAGCACTAAGTGCAAACGTTGCCCATACAAGTGAGTCTGCCGGAGCAAAGTCACCCTGAGTCTTTGAGTTATCATATAGGGTATAAAACAAAGCAAACGCTCCAATTATACCTACTAATCTCTTACTTGATGTTCCACTTTCTGAGGAAAAAAAACCTCCTAACCAATTAAAAACTTTTTTCATTATTCGTTATTTGTAGTGTCAACTTTAGTTTTACCCCAAAAGTTCTTCTTCTCTTTAATCTGAATGGTATCGTGTATGTACACTGTATCTACCCTAACCTTCATACCACTAATCTCGCTTTTAAGGTCTTTAACTTCTGCTTTCAAAGTTACTATTTTAGTAATTGCCTGAGCAACTAATTTGTCTTCTTTCTTTTTTGCCTTTTCGTGTACCTGATGAAAATTGCTATGATTTTGCTTTGCATTCTCAATTAGCTTTTTAAACTCAGCATCTTTTTCTTGCTCTGCATCTTGCTGTTGAGCACTTAATGTACATCCTGTTAGAAAAAGTAAAAATAAATACTTCATTACTTAATGCTTTGAATTTTACCTAATTGTTCTAACGTGCTTAGCTTAGAAGTAGCTGCAGCCAATGATGAGTCGGTCTTTCTTAAAGTCAACTGCATAACTTCAACTTTGCTTTCTAGCTTATCAACCTTTGCACTTTGAGAAACTATCTGCTCTTTAAATGTTGATTTAACATCTATGTATAAGTACGATACCGCTATCAATACCAAGAATAACGTAGCTACAATTGGATTCTTCGCAAATGTTTTGAAGTCCATTACGCTCGTTATTGGGTTTAAATTTTTTACTGCCATTGTAGTATTATTTATCGTCCTTGACCTCTGTACGCTTTCTTATAAAGTTTGCTTGCTTTATTCGTACTTGTTTTATTTTTTGCAGCTACGCCTCTTTTCTTAGGCTTTCTGATATAAGAACTTGTGTTTGTTGCCTTTGCCATTATTTTCTAAGTATAAATTCAGTAATAACTTTTAATGCACCTAATCCAACCAAAGTAACCAACGCATAGAAGTAAGCCTTGTATCTTTTCAACTCAGCTTTTAACTCATATACTTCTTTCTTAACTTCTTTAAAATTACCAATAAGCCCACTTGAATCTTTGTCAATTGGATTGCCGGCTAAAAGAGTATATACATCTTTAAGCATAGCCTTCATCTCAGAAACTTCTGCTTTGATAGACTCTAATTCGTCTGCCATAATATCAAGTCTGCTGTTATCTTGGTGATTCATATTATTAAATTACCAAAGTGCGTTAATTAATGTTGCTGTTGTACCGCTGCCTGAAGCCTTAACTTTTAAAACTTGTACAGGTAAAATTGTTCCAACAGGAACTGCATTGAATGTAATGTCATCTCCTCCAATTGTTGTAACTGCTACGTTGCCTGCTCCTCCTATAAATAAGAAACATCCGTTGTTACCACCACTTGTTTGTGGAGAATCTTGATAGATAACATAGTTTTTTCCTGTCGCAGCAAATATATTTGCATTAAGAACAATAACAGTTGCACTTGTTACTGATACTACAGTTGCAGCAGTTCCATCAGTTGTATTGTAAACAATATCACCAACAGCTACATTTAAGTTTATAAAATTACCTGCTGTATTTACTAATTGATTAGTTACAGCAGAAGTGTTTGTTCCTGTACTAATAACATATGGTGTAGGAACGTCAGCATTATCAGTAGGTATAACTCTTAATGCTCTTGTAAATGTTGTTTTGAAAACTGACATATTTTTTATTTTTTATCTTGATAAGGAAATGCTCTGTTTAAAGCGTCTCTGCGTTCTTTACATCCACAATCTTTGCCTGTTGCTTTCGCTACAGTATCTACTACCTTCTTAATACCGGTAGCAGTTGTAAACTTCTCAATAGTGTCGCCAAGACCTTTGCTTTTGTTTTGTTGTTGTTGCATATTACTTCTTTTTGCCTTTATTAGCTTTAGTAGCCATCTTAGAAAAAACATTAGCACCATACTTGTTACGACCAATTGTAGCTGCGATAGCATTAGCTGATTTCTCACTAACACCTTGTTTCTTTTGAATCTTTTCGCTTAGTTGTTTGAACTTGCTCATAGCTATTATTTCTTTTTTTTAAGTGTTATTGTTTTTGCAGGTTTAGTTACGTTCCCTTTAAGAAACTTCATTGGACCTTCCAATGATTTCTTAGATTCGTACTTTGCTGCTTTTTTTATTACGTTTTTCATATTAATAAGACTTACCTAGTTCAGTACGTTTACCATCAACTTTTCTTACAACTTTATAACCACGATTGTTGACAACTTCTTTTACAACTTTTTTGCTGCCATCTTCGTTAACAGTAGTTCTTTTAGCAACACTTCTGTTTGGTCCTTTTTTTACTTTAACTCCATCTAAAACAGGAACAAATCCTGCCATAGGAGTCGGTGATAATGGATAATCTCTGTTCATAATTTTAATTTTAAATATTTAAAACTCTTCTACCCATACCAACTCTTGACTTCTCAGCTTTTTTAGAGGCAAGTTTAGAAGGACTTATTTCCGATTTTGTTTTCGGTGTCTTTGAAGACACTCTTGTTGTTGGTCTGCAATATTCATTGCTACCACCTGCACCACAGGCTTTACCTGTTTTTGTATCCTGCCACTTCTCTTTCTCCCACCTTTTCAAACTACTGCCTGCCTCAGTCTTTCTCACCACACCTGAACCCTTGCGACACTTAGCTATTGCTTGTGATGCACGAGCAGATGGGAATACATCATACGATGCTTTGACTTTTTTATAGCAAGCGTCTTTCATTAGTATTTTCCTCTACGACCTTTTGGATTAGAAGTGGTTGAACCTCCGGGTCCTGCCCATAGGTTCTTACACGCCCAATACCTTGGGGTCAGTTTATCTGTAGCTGTATCGCAACTATGTCTTGCTTTAAAACTTTTACGAGCAGCAGCAGAGTAATTATTACCATAGCCTTTGGCTCCGAAGTGGAGGAGTTTCTCCTCCCCTCCGGAACAGGCTTTAACCATCTTCTTCTTGCCCGGTCTATCCGAAGCAGTAGGACGGTTACATTGCATTTTTGACTTGTCTGCCATATCTTAACAGTTTCTAATTCTGTATGCTACGCAAACAGAAATTAGTTTCTAAAGTCACGCTTTGTGTGACCCGGAGTTGTTACAATATCTTTTTCTTTTAATTCAGGAACTGCATATGGGTCTTTAGGAGCAACAGCTTTCTTTACTTCAGCAGCTACTTCTTCAGATACCACAACATCTTCTTGAATTACTTCTTCAATTAATTTTGACTTTGCCATTGTTTTTTATTTTGCTTTTTTAACTAATTTCTTAGCTACACCTGCAGCTTTAACAGCAACTTTAGCACCTTTAGAAGGAACGCCTTTAGACATTGCTAATGGTTTTGCTTTTAATGCATTCTTGATTTGTGGACCACCACCTGAAGGAGGTTGTAACTTAGAAGATGCAGGAAGATTTGGAACTGACTTTTTCATTTTTTTGTTTTTTTAAAATTATAAATTAATTTATTTACGACCATAAATATTTGCCATAGCTGTGCTGTCAAGCCACTTGTATCCTTTCTCAGGATTAGCTTTCTCAGCAGCATCATATGCTTTACTATATTTTTTTTGAAACGATGCACCTTCACGTGCACTTTGTCTAACTTGTTTGTTAGACTCACGTTGTTGTTGTCTTGCACCTTTAGCAAGACTACCTGCTGATTTTCTATCTTCACGCATTCCTTCACTTGTAGTTGCAGCGCAAGATTTACCCGGTGCACATTTTGGATTGCCTAATTGTTTCGTTGCCATTTTATTATTTTTTAAATTGGTTTCCTAATGAACTGTTTAATGTTTGCAAAGATGTTCTACCTGCAGTAGCTACTCTACGCTCCTTGTTTCTACCAATTCTATCACGAACTCTTTCTCTACCACGTTGCATAGATTGCACACGTTCAGCTTGGTCGTTTCTAAAGTTAAGACTATCTAAAGTCTCTCTTATAGACTCAATATCTTCAGCGTTACTTGGTTGTGGTTTCTTTTTTGCCATAATAAAATTATAACTTTGCCATACAAATGTAATAAAATTAAATCAAATGAAAACACCACCAAATGATTACCTAAAATTTTGGAGGGTAGTTAGGTACTACATCAAATCAAAATACGGTTTGGGGCAATCTGACCTCGATATTTTACTGTTCCTTTACTCGGAAGGATACTTCGGTCAGGAAAAATTCTTGGAGTTTAACGAGACCGTAAGTTGGGAAGTAGGTCGTTTCCATAAGCTGAAGCGCCAAGGATGGATAGAAATTTTTCGCAAGAGAAAAGGTAAAGAGAAGACCCTGTATGACCTGTCATACAAATCCAAAAGGATAATTGGGTCTATCTATAAAATACTAAACGGGGAAGAAATCCCCGTTAGTACTGCTGCAAACCCATTGTTTGCTAAGAATGTGTCCTACAGTGACAAGGTTTACCGGAATGCTATCATCCAAATGAACGCTTATCAAAGAGAGAATAAGTATCGTAAGCCTGAAGCTGAGGATTAGACCACAACCACAACGTCACGTTCTGAGATGACAGTGTATTGCGCATCATCAATCAGCATTGTGAAGCTGTGAGCCTTGTCATAGTACAACTCATCACCCTGCTCAATTGCTTCAACGTCAGTGCCTGCTGCAATAACAGAAGCCTTCTTGTATCTAAGCTGATTGGTATCCTCGCCTGACAATATCAGACCACTTTCCGTAGTCACGGTCTCGTGTATGTCTTTGACTACAATGTATTTACCTATTGGTTTCATTTATTTTGAATTAATATATTCCAAATATTATTTGATAATTCTAAATTTAATCCAAAGTCATTTATTATTTTGACCCCAAATCCACTTTTGGTAATTTGGGGATTGCCTAATATTACTAACCCATTATTAAATTTTATCATAATCTTTCTATTGTTGCTCGTAGCTACGAGCCATTGTGATAATTGCGTTTGTACTTAGGATGGTTACAGCTACACTGATTGCGTTTTGAAGCGCACTGCGTGTCACCTTTAACGGGTCAATTACACCCATCTGCACCAAGTCACCCATCTGACCGGTCTTTAGGTTGTATCCGTGACCAACAGGCGTACCTTCTTTGTACACATCACTTGGTTTCAATCCTGCGTTAGCCAAGATTTGTTGGAATGGAGCCATAAGAGCGTTGCGAACAATGTTAACTGCTGCCTCATACTCACGACTTGTGCCTAACATTTCAATCTCAGCACTCTCATCAAGTAACGCTTTGCCGGCACCCGGTAAAATACCCTCCTCAAGTGCGGAACGTACTGCACAAACTGCATCATCAACTCTATCATACAACTCTTTTTGCTCAAGGTCAGTCTGACCACCTACGAATATTACACCAATGCCACCTGTAAGTGACGCTATTCTCTCCAATAAGAAGTCTTTGTCCGCTTTTTTAGTCGCTTGACTATGTGCCTCCCACAATTGAGCCACTCTTTCATCAATTGCTGCTTGGTCAGCCTTGGCTGCACTGCGAATAATCACAGTTTTGTCCTTGCTCACAATAACTTTCCCTGCGTGACCTAAGTCTCCGTAGTTGATATGGCTCAAATCATCACCCGTCTTCTCACTATAGTAGGTTGCTCCTACACTAATCGCAATATCTTGCATCAACTCGTGCTGCTTGTAGCCAAAATTAGGCGGAGGCACAGCCACCACTTTCAAATTCCCCTTCACTGTGTTCGCTGCAAGCGTGTTAACCACGTTTGTATTACACGGAGAAATGATAAGTAGCTTCTTTCCCTCACTAATGATTGGCTTCAACACGTTTTCAATCTGCAGGATGTTAGCTATCTCCATATCAGCTACCAATACCATCACATCCTCAAACACACACTCGTCCTTTTTCACGTCATTGATAAACATCGGACTCAAATACCCCCTGTCAAACTTCAATCCCTTGGTCGTCTCAGCATATGTGTCTGCCGTTTGGCTTCTCTCCACTGTAACAATACCGGTCTTACCTACGTCTTTATACACCTCAGCAATAATGCGACCAATCTCTCTGTCATTGTTGGCACTTATTGATGCCACATCCAATAACATCGTGCTGCTCACTTTCTTTGCCTTACGTCTTAACTTGTCCACCACCTTGTTACTAATGTCCACCATATGTCTCAGCACCTCAGTCCTGTTCATATCCTCTTTGATATGCTCAAGTCCACCAAGTACCAATCCTTCAGTCAAGACAATCGCTGTGGTTGTACCATCACCGGCAGCGGTAGCTGTCTTGTCTGCCGCTTCTTTCATCATCTTAACCGCAAGGTTCTCGCTTGGGTCAATGAGGTCAATTGACTTGGCAACTGTTACACCATCTTTGGTAACTGTAATGCCGTGTGTGTGATGTGGACTCTCAATGAGTACAGTGTTACCACTTGGTCCAAGCGTTGACTTAACAGCCTTAGACATCTTTACTACACCACTGATAAGTTTCTTTCTGCCGTCCGAACCGAACTGCAAATCCTTGGGTGAATACCCAACTCCTGACGTTTCTACCATTTTATTTAAAATTTTAATGTTAAAGACTTTACAACCATCATCTGTGCTTTTAAAATATCTGTAATAGCAGCAGAAAATATAGAATGCTCAATAAATAAACCTTCAATATCTTTTTGCCTATTATCATATAACAAGTCTGCTAACTCAGCACATAGTTCTTTTGCTCTTTGAACTTTAGGGTCTCCACTTGGATTAAAGGTTATACCTACTAATTGCTGACCAAAAGTTGGCTCCCAAGGCATTTCATTACTCATTTGATTTAATTTAATTGTTAATCAATATTGATGTACAAATATAGTCAACCTTCGGTATATTAACCATTATTTTTAAAAATTATTTATTCCAATTAATAGATTATACCCGTAAGGGTAGGGAGATTACACTTCGATTATTAAAACGCAAGCGTTCTAATGTCGGAATTTAAAATCTTGATGTCGATTTATGCCAAGTATATGTTGGTTTGTCAAAACTCGACATTCGCTCAAACGCAATAGTATCAAGGGTTTAGCTGAGTTTACGACACTGTTGTGCCGTAAATGCAGAATTTTTCTCCCTATTATATATATATATTTACCTCCTTTATATTATATTTTTCCCATAAAATATTCTCTTTAAAATCGACATTTTCGACATTAAAGAAATAAAGTATTAATAATCAATAAGTTAGAAAAATCAAGTCGACATAAAAACGACATAAATTAATGACAATAATGTCGAATTTAACATAGGTAGGTACAAAAAGAAAGAGAGCTCAATATTGAGCCCTCCTCTAAACAACATTTAACCTCAAAATAACTTAGTCCATCTCAGGTCCTTCCATCATCTCTGAACGGATATTACCCAAGTAAACAGCCTCAGACATCATCTGAACCTTCTCAGCTTTCTTAATTACCTTCTTTACCTCGGCAGCCTGTTGGATACCGGTCTGACCATCAGGACGATTGTTGATTAGCATACCACCATTCACAGTCAAACCAAAATTGGCTCCACTCTGCTGATAGATGCTATTACTCAAATCCTTCTTGTAAATCGAGTCTTTGAATTTTAGTTTCATAATAATTTGTTTTAAAACGTTTTTAGAAATATTTCAGAGTAAAGATAAAAAAATTTTCAGATAGTAGTAGTGTTTGGGTTATAGGGGCATTTGGCGCAGCCGACCCGAAAACGAAAGTCATTTTTTTTTGAGGGGGTGGGGGTGCGTTTTCAAAATCCCCTGCCGGATTTTTTAGCTTTTCCGTAGCGTGCCTATGTAGTAGCAGAGGCGCTAACCATTGCGCCTCCGCTCCCGTTCCTGTGGCGCTCGTGCCTCCTCCCTGCCATCCCTCCTCCTGTCTCCGCTCCTCCTCCCTGCCTCCTCCTGTGTCTTTGAAGACACTGCACAAGGTTGCAGAAGAGAGGTAACCCCATCCCCATCTTTTGACCTGTAAATATTCCGCTCACAAAAAATAGTTATCCACATTTTTAAAATAATTGTTTTTTATATCAAAGTATTGTACTAATATTGTACAGGCATTGCACTAGCAATGTACAACAATTAACCTAAATCATTAAAAATCAATCAGTTATGAGCAATTTGCTAAACATCGAGCAGGCTTTCCTAAACCTACCTGCAGTAAAACAAGGTTTGAATCTTACAGAAATTCGCAGCGTGCAAAGAACCATCACGAACGCAAAGAAGAAAAAATTTGAACAAACATTGGCGCTGTCCAAATTGGTTACCTCTGCTGTTGATTGGTTTGCCTCTGAAGAGGGCAGAAGCCTAATGAACGAAGAGGGCATCACTTGGAGCAATGAGGAAATCGGGCAGAAAGTTTTCGGATGGCAAAAGTCTTTTTTCTACAAGGTTGTAAAGGCAGGCAGACTACAGGAGGAAACCATTGCCACGTTCAAAACCAAATGTGAAGAGGCAGAGGCACAAGGTCAAGAGCCTAACAGGTCATTAGAGGGATTATTGAAATTCGCTAAGCAGATGGAAACAACAGGCGCAGGCAGTGGAGAAACAGGCGAAGGCAGTGGAGAAGGCGAAGCAGAAGGCGAAGGCGAAGGCACAGGCGCACAGGTAGAAACAAGAGCGGAAACCATCTTTTCCTTTACCTACAAAAATACAGACGGCAAAAAAGTGTCACTAAAAATTGATGCAAACGGAAACATCAAAACCAATGGCACGAGCGGTGAAGTAGCGGAGGCAGTAGCTTTTTTAAATTCTCAATTTTAACCCTGTGTCTTCAAAGACACTATAAAACCACATCAAAATGAATACAGGAATCGTTTACACAACCACAGGAGACAGCATGAGAGGTTCAGTGACAAGATACCATCACAAACCCGCTCCGCTAATGTTACACAAGAGCAAAAGCAATATCGACATCGCAGGTCTTAAAAAGACACAGCAAAGGGACGTTATCAAATTTGACGGGATGGAATACAGCGCCAAATTTACCATCGGAATGGAGGTTGAAAAAAACACATTGCACAGAGGCGCAGTACGTGAATATGAATTGTTTTGCGGTTTTGAGCGTGACGGAAGCTGTGGCGAGCATCCGGGCGTGGATGGGTATGAGGCAGTGACTCACATTTTACCCCTATTGCCTGCAGGAATGTGGCGCACGAAGGTTTTTGATATGATGCACAAGGCAGAGAAAATCATCGATGACAAGTTCAGCCCATCCGCTCAAAATTGCGGAGGTCACATAACCTTAGGCGTGGAGGGAATGACAGGCAATGAGATTAGATTGGAGGTTCGTAATTATGCCGGCATCATCTATGCCCTGTTTAGAAATAGGCTAAAAAATAGCTATTGCAACAAAAATAAGAGGATGGTAACAGAGGATGAGGCAAGGCGTTTAGGTCGCTATGATTGGCACTACAAATATCAGGTTGCGCTCGTGAAAGAAAATTGCCTTGAGTTCAGGTTGCCGTCTCGCTTTGAGTCAGTAAAGCAGATGATGAGGCGTTACGAGTTAATGTATGAGGTTGTGAATTTCGCAGTGAATAAGAAGGGCAAATTTGACTCGATGATTAAAATCGTAACGCCAATTTTAAAATCTATGTACAATGGGAATGAGGACAAAGTGAATGAAGTAATAAGATTGTCGAAGCTATTTCAAAAATATATCCTTACAGGAGAGGTTCACCAAGACATCCTCAAATGGATTGAGAATTGACACAGGGAGGGCAAATTGCCCTCCTGCTGTCGCAGAGTGTTTGCTCTGCCTGATGAGTTCAAAAGAACGAAACAGCATTTAAAACCGGAGGTTTGAAACCCTCCACAAAACCAAATAAAATGACATTTAAAAACGTTCAAGAGCATTACTATTTTGATTTTAGTAAAGTGTGGGATTGCTACCTGACAGAATCAAAAATTAAATTTTCTAAAATTGAGGACAACCTGATGTGCGTTAAACTTGACCCTGTAAACCACGAGGCAGAGTTCAAAGCATTGCTAGAAGGTTACGATAAATGGGTTGAAAACAACAAATATGATAGGTCAGTTTTCCCGAATGCAAAAGGGTCGATGTATCACAGATTCTAAAAAGAGCCTGTGTCTTCAAAGACACAGCCTGTCGCAAGGTGTTTGCCTTGCCTGATGAGTCTAACAGGACGAAACAGGAAACCATTTAAATCAAATCAAATGAGACAAGATGTTTTATTTACTATGAAAGTGCAGGGAGTATTCAGACAGGAAGGATTTATTCCTGATGAGACAGCGCCTGTGTCAACCATCACAAAATTTTCAGATGGAACGTGGACTTTAAAAATTGGCAGAATAACTATCAAAGATAGATTCAGCCGAGGTCACGAATTTATTTCAAAATCATTAAAGGACGTTTTAGGCGTTCAATTGTAAACCAATAAAATCAAATCAAATGGGCACACACATCACAATTTTAGAGGCTTTAGTTATTAGCCTGTCAGTCATCG
>Ga0315900_10001005_pt1 | contig 45445 bp, 37 predicted proteins | sample LakEriMetagenome_FD_203521 | JGI IMG/M metagenome (GOLD analysis project Ga0315900, IMG submission 203521) | Freshwater fungal communities from buoy surface, Lake Erie, Ohio, United States - Buoy 12 MA114 | ecosystem: Environmental > Aquatic > Freshwater > Lake > Lake biofilm | place: USA: Lake... | reverse complement strand
CCACGCCGCTGGGGAGTTCCAGCTTCATCAGGGCATCGATCGTCTTGGAGGACGAACTGTAGATGTCCATCATGCGCTTGTAGCTGCAGAGCTGGAATTGCTCGCGGGCCTTCTTGTTCACGTGCGGGGAGCGGAGCACGGTGAAAATGCGCTTGTGGGTGGGCAGAGGGATGGGACCACTCACCACGGCGCCCGTGCTCTTCACCGTCTTTACGATCTTCTCGGCGCTCTTGTCGACGAGATTGTGATCGTAGGACCGCAGTTTGATGCGGATCTTCTGGGTCATCGCTGTTGGCGTTAGGCTGAAACTTTACCACGTACCTTGGCCAGCACGGCCTCGGTGATGTTGTTGGGGGCGTTCTCGTAGTGACTGAACTCCATCGTGCTGCTGGCACGGCCCGAGCTCATGGTACGCAGGCTGGTGACGTAGCCGAACATCTCGCTCAGGGGCACCTGGCCCTTGATGGCCTTGGCACCGGCACGGTCCTCCATGCCCTGAATGGTGCCACGGCGGCGGTTCAGGTCGCCCACGATGTCACCCATGTTCTCCTCGGGAGTGATCACCTCGATCTTCATGATCGGCTCGAGCAGCACCGGCTTGCACTTGGGCAGCGCGGTACGGAAGGCGCTCTTCGCGCAGATCTCGAAGCTCAGTGCGTCGGAGTCCACGTTGTGGTAGCTGCCATCGTAGAGGGTCACCTTCAGGCTCTCCATCGGGAAGCCGGCCAGCACGCCGTTCTTCAGCGAGGCCTCGAAGCCCTTCGCCACCGGCTGGATGAATTCCTTCGGGATGACACCACCCTTGATCTCGTCCACGAACTCCAGGCCGGTCTTTTCGGGATCGGTCTGCGGCTCGATGCGCACGTGGATGTCAGCGAACTTACCGCGGCCACCCGTCTGCTTCTTGTAGAGCTCGCGATGTTCCACGGTGCCCGTGATGGCCTCCTTGTACTTCACCTGGGGTGCGCCCTGGTTGCACTCCACCTTGAACTCGCGCTTCAGGCGGTCAACGATGATCTCCAGGTGCAGTTCGCCCATGCCGCTGATCACGGTCTGGCCGGTGTCCTCGTCGGTGTGCACCTTGAAGGTGGGGTCCTCCTCGGCCAGCTTGGCCAGCGAAGCACCCAGCTTGTCCAGGTCGGCCTGGGTCTTGGGCTCCACCGCGATACCGATCACCGGCTCGGGGAAGCTCATGCTCTCCAGCACGATCGGATTGTTCTCATCGCACAGCGTATCGCCGGTGCGGATGTCCTTGAAGCCCACGGCAGCACCGATGTCGCCGGCCTCGATGACCTCGACAGGGTTCTGCTTGTTGGCGTGCATCTGGAAGATGCGGCTGATGCGCTCCTTGTTGCCCGAACGCATGTTCTTCACATAGCTGCCAGCAGGCACGGCACCGCTGTAACAACGGAAGAAGGCCAGGCGGCCCACATAGGGGTCCGTGGCGATCTTGAAGGCCAGCGAGGACATGGGTTCCGTGGCATCCGGGCGACGGATCACCTCCTCACCCGTATCCGGGTTGGTGCCCGTCACGGCCTCGATGTCCATCGGGCTGGGCAGGTAGGCCATCACGGCGTCGAGCATGGTCTGCACGCCCTTGTTCTTGAAGGCACTTCCGCAGAGGATCGGCGTGATGCTCATGCTGATCGTGCTCTTGCGGATGGCGTTCATGATCTCCGCCTCGGTGAGGGAGTCGGGATCGGCGAAGAACTTCTCCATGAGGCTGTCGTCGCTCTCGGCCACGGCCTCGATGAGCTTGCCACGCCACTCATCAACGGTATCCTGCAGGTCGGCGGGGATGGGCACTTCGGTCCAGGTCATGCCCTGGTCGGCCTCGTTCCACACCATGCCGCGGTTGTTGATCAGGTCGACCACGCCCTTGAAGTCCGCCTCGGCACCGATGGGCACCTGAAGGGGCACGGGGTTGGCGCCCAGGCGCTCCTTGATCTGCTTCACCACGTTGAAGAAGTCCGCACCGCTGCGGTCCATCTTGTTGACGAAGCCCAGACGGGGCACCTTGTACTTGTTGGCCTGGCGCCACACGGTCTCGCTCTGGGGCTCCACACCGCCCACGGCGCAGAACAGCGCCACGGCACCGTCGAGCACGCGCAGGCTGCGCTCGACCTCCACGGTGAAGTCCACGTGGCCCGGGGTATCGATCAGGTTGATCTTGTACTTCTCACCGCGGTAGTTCCAGCTGGTGGTGGTGGCGGCGCTGGTGATGGTGATACCACGCTCCTGCTCCTGCTCCATCCAGTCCATGGTGGCGGCACCGTCGTGCACCTCACCGATCTTGTGTACCAGACCGGTGTAGTACAGGATGCGCTCGGACGTGGTGGTCTTGCCGGCATCAATGTGCGCCATGATGCCGATGTTGCGCGTGTATTTGAGGTCCCTCTTGGCCATTGCTCTGCTCTCGCTACCGTGGGTTATCAGAATCGGAAGTGGCTGAAGGCCTTGTTGGCCTCGGCCATCTTGTGGACCTCCTCCTTCTTCTTGAAGGCGGCGCCCTCCTCCTTGGAGGCGGCCAGGATCTCATTGGCCAGCTTCATCGCCATGCTGCGTTCGTTGCGACCGCGGGCATAGCCGATCAGCCACTTCATGGCCAGGCTCTTCTTGCGCTCCTCACGCACCGCCTGGGGGATCTGGAAGTTGGCACCACCCACACGACGGGTGCGCACCTCCACCTGCGGGGTCACGTTATGAAGGGCCTTGCGGAACACCTCCAGACCGTCCTCGCCGCTCTTCTCCGCAACGATGTCGATGGCGTTGTAGAAGATGTCGAACGACTTGCTCTTCTTGCCGTCGTACATCAGGTTGTTCACGAACTTGGTCACCTGCTCATCGCCGAACTTGGGGTCGGGCAGGATCGTGTGCTTTACCGCTTTCTTCCGCATGGCTCGTTTACGCTATCCGTGAACGCTTACTTCTTCTTGGCAGGCGCCTGTCCGGGCTTCGGACGCTTGGTGCCGTACTTGGAACGACGCTGGTTGCGGCCCTCCACACCCGAGGTGTCGAGCACGCCGCGCACGATGTGGTACTTCACGCCGGGGAGGTCCTTCACACGACCGCCGCGCACCAGCACGATGCTGTGCTCCTGCAGGTTGTGACCTTCACCGCCGATGTAGGCGATGACCTCGTAACCGTTCACCAGGCGCACCTTGGCCACCTTGCGAAGCGCCGAGTTCGGCTTCTTCGGGGTGGTGGTGTACACCTTGGTGCATACGCCGCGGCGCTGAGGGCAACGGGTCAGAGCGACCGATTTGCTCTTGTACTCAGGGTTCTCGCGGCCCTTGCGGATCAGCTGTTGGATGGTTGGCATGAGCTCCTTTCGTCTTGGCTGTCAGGCGTTTCCGCACACTCCTTGGCGAAAACGGGCTGCGAAGGTACACAGATCCCCGTTCCGAACACCCATCGGTTGATGAAAAAGTCCAGCGTGGGCCGCTCACACCCCGTCCGGCGCCGTTCGAGCGACCCTTTCTGGTGGAGCTTAACCAATTGTTTATCAAAGGTTTGAATCCATCCCAATGGGTATTTCCCACCGCGGTGTTCGCGTGGATGGACATCCCCATCGGCTTGCACCCATCAGGATAAGGTCCCATCTTTGTTCAGATCATTTGATCTTATGTCATGGACCTAGGCAGCGTCACCTATTATTCGATCGACCCGCGCATGCTGAACCTGGTGGCCACCATCCACCACCGACTGGGGGAGGTCCATGCCCGCCACCTGCACCGCTGCCCGCCCGCGCTCGAGAAAGCCTACCGGGTCAGCAGCGTGCACGCCACCCTGGCCATCGAGGGCAGCGAGGTGGACATGCTCCCGGTGGCGGAGCTGGTCAGCCGGCCGTCGCAGGTGCAGGGCCCTGCCGACCTGGAGGTGGTGAACACGCACCGGGTGCTGGAGCTCCTCCCCCACCTGGACCCCTTCCTGGCCAACGATCTGCGGCAAGCCCATGCGGTGCTGATGCACGGCCTGGCCCTGGATGCCGGCCACTACCGCACCGGCCCCATGGACGTCCTTTACGGCGAACCCGAGCCCCTGCGCGTGGCCCCTGCGGTCGACCTACCGGCCACCGTGCAGGACCTGCTGCGCTTCGCCGAGGACGACGACTTCCCGCCATTGATCACCAGTTGCGTCCTGCATTTCGGGCTCATCTACCTGCGTCCCTTCGGCGCTGGCAACGGTCGCCTGGCGAGGCTCTGGCAGAAGCGGCTGCTCATGCGCCATTGGGATGTGTTCAGCTTCCTTCCCGTGGAGGCGTTCATCCTGAACACCGCACCTGCCTACCACGCCTCCTTGGAGTACGCCGATCGGCGCGGCGACTGCGGTGGCTTCATCACCTACCTGCTCGAACGCATCGATGAGGCGCTGGCCGAACTACTATCCGAACCGGACCCTGTGCGCAAGGCCCCCGACCGCATGGCCACCTTCCTCCAGCAATGGGGCGTGCGTCCGTTCCGCCGGAAGGACTACCTCACCTTCTTCCCAGAGCTGAGCACCGCCACCGCCACACGCGACCTGGCCGAGTCCTGCAGGGCCGGGCGGATCAGGGCCGAAGGGGAACGTCGCGCCGCGCGCTACAATGCGCGCACCGCTGAGCGCTGAACGAGCTTATCAACAGGCGCCAGCCGACCCCGGTACCCCGGCTACCTTTGCAGGCTGCATGAACTATCTCGACGGCCTCAACCCCGCCCAGCGTGCCGCCGTGGAGGCCACCGAAGGCCCCAACATGGTGATCGCCGGTGCTGGCAGCGGCAAGACCCGCGTGCTCACCGTGCGCATCGCCCACCTGATGGCCGCCAAGGGGGTGGACCCCTTCCGCATCCTGGCCCTCACCTTCACCAACAAGGCGGCGCGGGAGATGAAGGAGCGCATCGCCACCATCGTGGGCCGCAGCGAGGCCGCAGGCCTGTGGATGGGCACCTTCCACAGTGTCTTCGCCCGCATCCTGCGCGCCGAGGCGGACAAGCTCGGCTATCCGAAGGACTTCACCATCTACGATACCGACGACAGCCGCAGTGTGATCAAGGGCATCCTGAAGGAGTGGCAGTTGGACGACAAGCTTTACAAGCCCAACCAGGTGCACGGCCGCATCAGCATCGCGAAGAACAACCTCATCGGTCCGTTGGAATACCTGGCCAACGCCGAATTGATGGCGAACGACGCCAGCGCCGGGCGGGAGAAGATCGGCGAGATCTATAAGGCCTATGCGGAGAAGTGCTTCCGCGCCGGCGCGATGGACTTCGACGACCTGCTCTTCAACACCGCCCTGCTCTTCCGCGACCATCCGGAGGCCATGCTGAAGTACCAGCAGCGCTTCCAGTACATCCTGGTGGACGAGTACCAGGACACCAACCTGGTTCAGTACAACATCGTGCGCACCCTGGCCGCACGCCACGAGAACCTCACCGTGGTGGGCGACGACAGCCAGAGCATCTACGCCTTCCGCGGAGCCAACATCCAGAACATCCTCAACTTCCGGAGTGATTATCCGGACCACCAGCTCTTCAAGCTCGAGCAGAACTATCGCAGCACGAAGACGATCGTGGGCGCGGCCAATTCGCTCATCGAGAAGAACAGGGACCAGATCAAGAAGACCATCTGGACCGACAATGCCGAAGGTGAGAAGGTCCGGGTGCATCGCGCACTGAGCGACAACGAGGAGGGCGCCTTCGTGGCGCACAGCATCTTCGAGACGCGCATGCAGCAGCAGGCCGCCAACAAGGCCTTCGCCATCCTGTACCGCACCAACGCGCAGAGCCGCAGCATGGAGGAAGCGCTGCGCAAGCTGAACATCCCCTACCGCATCTATGGCGGGCTCAGCTTCTACCAGCGCAAGGAGATCAAGGACCTCATCAGCTATTTCCGCCTGGTGTGCAACCCCAATGACGAGGAAGCACTGAAGCGGGTGATCAACTACCCCACACGCGGCATCGGACAGACCACAGTGGACAAGCTGGTGGTGGCCAGCGCTGCGCACAAACTGGGTATCTGGGACCTGCTGACCCAGCATGCCGAGCTCATCGATGTGCATGGCGGCACACGGAAGGCACTGGCCGACTTCGTGCTGATGATCCAGGGCTTCCAGGCCATGCTGCCCACGCAGAGCGCAGCCGTGCTCGGCGAGGAGATCGCCCGCCGCACGGGCATCACCAGGGAACTCTTCACCGACAAGACCCCGGAAGGTGTGAGCCGCTACGAGAACGTGCAGGAACTGCTGGCGGGCATGAAGGAGTTCAGCGATGCGCAGGCCGAGGGCACCGATGTGCCCCGCACCCTGAGCGACTTCCTCATCGATGTGGCGCTGCTGACCGATGCGGATAACGAGGACCCCAACGACACGGACCGCGTGAGCCTGATGACCATCCACGCGGCCAAGGGCCTGGAGTTCCCGTATGTGCACGTGGTGGGCCTGGAGGAGGACCTCTTTCCCAACCTGATGGCGGTGCAGACCCGTGCCGACCTGGAGGAGGAGCGCCGGCTGTTCTATGTGGCCCTGACGCGGGCCGAGAAGCGCTGCACGCTGAGCTACGCAATGAGCCGCTACAAGTGGGGCAACCTCACGGCCAGCGAACCCAGCCGCTTCATCGACGAGATCGATCCCAAGTTCCTGGAGATGCCGCGAAGCAACGAACGCGCCGCGACGAGCTACTCCACCACCCCACCCTGGGCCCGGCGGTCGGCCACCGAACAAGCCGGCGAGGAGCGCTCCTCCAAGCCTGTCTATGGCCGTGAGCGCACCGCGCCCGCCATGCAGCGGCCCGCTTCCCGGCCAACTCCTCCCCCACCCGCGCCCGAGGAACGCCGGAACTTGAAGCGCATCAGCCCCAGCGGCACACCCATGCAAGCCACTGGATCATTGGGCGGGCCATCGGCGGACATCGCCGAAGGCATGACCGTGGAGCACGAGCGTTTTGGCAAGGGCAAGGTGCTCAAGGTGGAAGGAAACGCCCCGGACCTCAAGGCCACGGTGTTCTTCCCCAGTGCAGGTCAGAAACAGCTGTTGCTGCGCTTTGCGAAATTGACGGTGGTGGAGGGCTGAGCCGGGCGCAACTCCCGTTCGATAGTTGAACTGTCAGGTCCGCGCTCGTGCATGCGCTGCACGAAGCATCATCAGAACACGATCTTCTGACGGCGCAGGCGGGCACGGTACTTCTTGGCACCCGTGCGGTACTTGTACAACTTGTAGTGCACCTGGGCCTTGAAGAACAGGTAGGCATCCAGATCGGTGGGGTCGCCACGCTGCTGACCCACATCGGTCTGGCCGGGAATGGTGCCCAGACTGGGGTCGGCGAGGAAAGCCGCCTCGGGTCCATAGGCAGCACGCAGATCGTCCGGGTCATAATAGACACCGCTCACATCGTCGATGTAGTCCGTAAAGGTCTTGGTGTACTGGATCTCGAAACCGAAGCTGATGCTCTTGGAAAAGGCCTTGCGCACACCGAAGCCCATGGGGATGCAAACGCCCCAGTTGCTGTACTCCTCCGCACCGCCAGGCAGGCCCTGGCCCTCGGTGCCAAGTGGCTTCAGACGCACCCAGCTGTTGTTGAACTGGGTCCGTGGATCGAAGTAGAAGCCCCCGATGCCACCGAACACATACAATCCAACACGGGAGGATTTCGTCCCCTTCACCCCGCGCAGGTCGTACACGTGGCCGAGTTCCTCACGGTAGAAATGAAGCTCGACGACCAGTGAGCCCTCGAACACATCCGACTTGAAATTGAGGTTACGGTTCTGGCGGTACGGCTCCGAGGTGAGGTTGTCATTGCCGGCAAGCACGCCGTAGGTCAACCTTGTGCGCAGGGCGACCTTGCGGGCCAGATAGTACCGGTAGCCCAGACTGGCCGCCGGCCTCGTTTTGCTCATCTCCAAATCCCACAGGAAGGGTGAACCGATCTGGTTACGTCCCCCGAGCTCGCCCAGGAAATTGGAGATGCCGAAACCGAACTCGATCTCCTTGCGGTGGGTCTTCCAGTAACTGGACTGTCGGAAGTACTGCGCGGAAAGATGCTGCACCGACAACCAGCCAAGAACGAGCAGCAGGAAGGTGGTGCGAAGCCTGAGCAGATGCATGGAAGTTCTTCCGGGGGCAGCCAAATATAGAAGGTTTCCGTTCCACACAAGGCCGAAGGACCGACAACCTCGATACCTTGAGGACGCCGTTCCGTCGGATGGTTGCCCCTTGAACGGGATCCGAAGGCCAACGGGTTACATGGTCCGCCCGGTGGCCCACCACAGCACAACGCCCGCGCAGACCGAGACATTGAGCGAATGCTTGCTGCCGTGCTGGGGAATGACCATGCACCCATCGCAGGCCTGAACGACCGCATCGGAGACCCCATCGAGCTCATTGCCGAAGACCAGGGCCAACGGGCGGTCGTCAACCACCACCTCCCCTATCGGCAACGCTTCAACCGTCTGTTCCACCGCCAGCACGCGATAACCCTGCGCCTGAAGCTCCCGTACCGCCGTGGCCGTTCCCTCGACATGGGACCACGGCACACTGAGGGTGGCACCCAGGGCGGTCTTCTCGATCTCGCGATGCGGAGGTAGCGGGGTGAATCCGCACAACAGGATCCGTGTCACCCCAAAGGCATCCGCTGACCTGAAGATGGAGCCCACATTATGCCTGCTGCGCACATCATCGAGGATGACCACGATCGGGCGTTCCGAACGCCCTTGATAATCGCCTGGCGCCACGCGGCCCAGTTCGTCCGTGGAGAGCTTTCGGTCGCTGGCCGGCATGTTCGGAAGATGTGCAGAACGCGGGAGTGTGGAAGGTCGGCGCCCGCAGGGCCGGTCCATACCTTGGCGGCCCGCGAAAATAGCGCCTTAGAGCACGCACCCCGATGAGCAGACCGGCCGCAGAGACCCCACTGATGCAACAGTACGCCCGCATCAAGGCGCAGCATCCGGATGCCGTGCTCCTGTTCCGGGTGGGCGACTTCTACGAGACGTTCGGATCGGATGCCATCACCGCCTCCAGGGTGCTGGGCATCACGCTGACCAAGCGGAACAACGGCGGAAGCAGCGAAATGGAGCTGGCCGGCTTCCCGCACCACGCCCTGGAGACCTACCTGCCCCGCCTGGTCCGTGCCGGCCTGCGCGTGGCGATCTGCGACCAGCTGGAGGACCCCAAGCAGGCGAAAGGCGTGGTGAAACGCGGCATCACCGAGGTCGTGACGCCAGGTGTCTCCTTCAACGACCAGGTGGTGGAACAGCGCGACAATCACTGGTTGGCCGCGATCACCGGTCAGGGCGGCCGTCATGGTCTGGCCTTGCTTGATGTCACCACCGGTGAGTTCATGGTGGCCGAGGAGGATGCCGAGCAGGTGGCCAAATTGCTGGACAGCCACGCACCCAAGGAACTGCTCTACCCGCGCGGCAGTCTGGACCCGTTGATCAACGCCTGCGTGGACCGGTTCCATGCGCAGCCGGTGGACGACTGGGCCTTCACGGACGACATCGCGCGCGAACGGCTGCTGCGCCAGTTCTCCACGGTCTCGCTCAAGGGCTTCGGCATCGAGGAGCTGGTGCAGGGTCAACGCGCCGCCGGTGCGGTGCTGCACTACCTCGGCGAGACCCGTCACGACCGCCTGGCGCACATCACGCGCATCGCCTGGCTGCGACCCTCCACGCACCTGGCCCTGGACCGGTTCACCATCCGCAACCTGGAACTCGTTGTCCCGCTGAACGAAGGCGGTCGCTCGTTGGTGCAGGCACTGGACCGTTGCATCTCACCAATGGGCTCACGCCTGTTGAAGCGCTGGATCGTCTTTCCCCTGCTCGATCTGAACGCCATCCACCAACGACAGGAGGTGGTGCAGGCCCTGCTGGAGGATGCGGACAGTGCGGACCTTCTGGCGGACCAATTGGGCCGTGCGGGCGATCTGGAGCGCCTGGCCGGAAAAGCTGCCGCCGGACGCATCAACCCGCGCGAACTGCTGCAACTGCAACAGGCCTTGGGTGCAGCCCAGACCGTGAAGGAACGACTGGACCAAGCTGCAACAGCCCTTGTCAAGGCCGCCACCGACCTGTGCCCGCCCATGGACCTGGCCGGCCGCATCGAGGCCACCATCGAACCCACCACCCCGGTGAACATCCAGAAAGGAGGCGTGGTGAAAGCGGGGGTGAGCGCCGAGCTGGATGAACTGCGGCACCTCTCTGCGCATGCGAAGGACCTGCTGCTGGGCGTACAGCAGCGCGAAAGCGAGCGCACCGGCATCGGCTCCCTGAAGGTGGGCTACAACAATGTGTTCGGGTACTACCTCGAGGTGCGCAACACCCACCGGGACAAGGTGCCCGAGGAGTGGGTGCGCAAGCAGACGCTGGTCAATGCCGAACGCTACATCACCGACGAGCTGAAGACCTTGGAGGAGCGGATCCTCGGCGCCGAAGAACGGATCCTCGCCCTGGAAGGCGAACTTGTTCAGGACCTGATCGAGGCCACCGTGCGGTCCATCGGGCCCGTGCAGGCGACTGCCGCCGCACTGGCCAGCCTGGATGTGCTCCTGAGCTTCGCCCGCACAGCGCAGGCTTACCACTACTGCCGCCCCCAGATCGACACCGGCCATGCGCTGGACATCCAGGACGGCAGGCATCCGGTGATCGAACAGCGGCTGCCGCCCGATGCGCCCTATGTGGCGAACGACCTGCTGCTGGACCCTCAGGACCGGCAGATCACCGTGATCACCGGCCCGAACATGAGCGGCAAATCGGCCTTGTTGCGGCAAACGGCCTTGATCGTGATCATGGCCCAGACCGGCAGTTATGTGCCGGCCCGGGCCGCACAGCTGGGCCTGGTGGACCGGGTCTTCACGCGTGTCGGCGCCTCGGACAACCTGGCCTCCGGCGAGAGCACCTTCATGGTGGAGATGAACGAGACCGCCAGCATCCTGAACAACCTGACCGACCGCAGCCTGGTGGTCCTGGACGAGATCGGCCGTGGCACGAGCACCTACGACGGGATCTCCATCGCGTGGGCCATCGCCGAATACCTGCACGAGCATCCCACGCGGCCGAAGACCCTCTTCGCCACGCACTACCACGAGCTGAACGAAATGGCGGCCACCTTCCCCCGCATCCGCAACGCGAACGTGGCCGTGCGCGAAACAGACGGTCGCATCCTGTTCCTGCGGAAGCTTGTGCCCGGTGGAAGTGACCGCAGCTTCGGTATCCATGTGGCGCAGCTGGCCGGAATGCCCGATCGGGTGATCAGGCGGGCGAACACCGTGCTCCACCATCTGGAACAAAGCCATGCCGGCGACCTCGGCGCGGCCCCCGGAACACCCTCGGCCACCGGTCCTTCGGGCAGCGCGCTGAGCGATCTGGGGCGTGAACTGCAACTGAGCATCTTCCAGCTTGATGACCCCGCCCTCGAACGTATCCGCGACGAGATCGCCGCGCTGGACATCGATACGCTGACGCCGGTGGAGGCCCTGCTCAAGCTCAACGAGATCAAGCGGTTGGTGAGCCCGACCCGGCAGCGGATGAAGAAAGTCTGAGCGAGCTATTGCGATTTCTCCGGCGTGCATATATTTGCGCCCCGAACGCGAGAGTAGCTCAGTTGGTAGAGCACGACCTTGCCAAGGTCGGGGTCGCGGGTTCGAGTCCCGTTTCTCGCTCAGATCGATGCCTCCCTTCCGGGGGGCATCGGTATTTTCGGCCCGTCCGTTCGTGCTTCCGAGCTGCGGACCTGTTGATGCCCGGGTGGTGGAATGGTAGACACGAGGGACTTAAAATCCCTTGGTCCGCAAGGGCCGTGTGGGTTCAAGTCCCACCCCGGGCACCCCTTTTCCAACGGAGGTCCCTGTGCTCCGCACCCGCATCGCCCCCACCCCCAGCGGACTGCTCCATGCGGGCAATGCGGTGAATTTCCTGCTGACGGAACATCTGGCACGCACAACCGGCCGTGAGCTTATGCTGCGCATTGATGACCTGGACGAGGAACGCGTGCGACCGGCTTACGTGCAGGACATCTTCGAGCAATTGGAGCGGCTCGGGACCCACTGGGACCTCGGCCCGCGGACCGCGGATGAACTGGAGACCACCTGGTCCCAGCGGCACCGCCTTCCGCTTTATCACGATCTGCTGGAGGAACTCCGCACTGCAGGCCAGCTTTTCGCCTGCAACTGCACCCGCACCACCATCGCCCGCTGCCGCTGTGCGGAGCTTGGCACCGACCTCGACTCACCGGATGTGACCTGGCGATTGCGACTGCGCGCCCCTTGCGTCGTCACGTTCAGGACCACGCATGGACCTGTGTCCACCGACCTTTCCGAACGGATGCCGCCGCCCGTGCTGCGTTCGCGCGAGGGCCGGCCGGCCTACCACGTGGCCTCCCTCGCGGATGACCTGCATTTCGGCATCGATCTGGTCGTACGGGGTGAGGACCTCTACGCCTCCACAGCTTGCCAGGTGTACATGGCCCGACTGCTCGGACGCAGCAGCTTCGCCGATGCGCTGTTCGTCCACCACCGGCTGTTGCTGGATGCGAACGGCACCAAGCTCTCCAAATCGGCGGGGGCTGCCGCACTGGACCGCGGTCCAGAGGGGCGCACGGATGTGCACGCACTGCGGGAACTGGCCCTTCAACTGGCCCGGGAAATGGCCTGACCTAAACGAAACCGACGACCGCGGTGACCATGGCCGTCACGATCGCGGCGATCACGGCGATCATCAGCGCGGCGATGGCGAAGCCCTTGCCCCCCTCCTCGCGCCACCGGATCTGGTGGATGGAGATCCCCGCGAGCACCAACGCCACCACCAGGGCAGCGATGACCGCGATGGTGCTGGTGGTGAACAGGGCCAGTGCCACGGCACCGAGCGAGACCACGAAGGCCGGAACGGCGAGACGGTTCCATCGCTTGCGCGGCATCAGGTCCTCCTGATCGGTCGATGCGCGCTGGAGCACCGGGGACACGGCACCCTCATCAGGAACGACCTCGGAAGCAACCGCAGCTTCAACACCCATCGCGGGATCCGGCTGCACGCGTGAACGCGACGACAAGGGAAGACGATGAACAGAGGCGTTCGCCACGGAGAGCTGGGGTGAACGCAACTCCATGCGGACCATCCGTGGCACCCGCCGCTCTGCATGGGAAGAAGTCCTTCCACCGAGGTCCACATGCCACCCTGGCCGATGCTGGCGCTTCTGCAGCCAGCCTTCCGATACACGCCGTGGACCACTGGCGCATCCCACGAGGAGCAACGCCACCGCCATGATCATCGCCCAGCGGCTCATGCCTTGGCCTCGATCAGTTGGAACGCATCGCCATCGAAGAGACCCCGGTCGCTCATCTTCACGTGTGGTATCACCAGCAGGGCCATGAAGCTCAAGGTCATGAATGGTGCGCGCAGGTCGCTGCCAAGCTCCTTCGCGCGGCGGTCCAAGGCGGCATATGCCTCAGCCACCTCAAACGCGTCTGCGGTGGTCATGATACCAGCCACGGGCAGCGGCAGCACCTCGACCTGCCCCACCTCCGCCAACGCGACCCCGCCACGATGTGCGATCACCGTGTTCACCGCCGCACAGAGATCGGCATCGTTGGTGCCCACGGCCACGATGTTGTGGCTGTCGTGCGCCACACAGCTCGCGATGGCTCCGCGCTTCAGTCCGAAGCCACGCACCCAGCCCACGGCCGGAGGGGCCTCAGCGTAGCGGTTCACCACCACGATCTTCAGGAGATCGCGTTCCACATCGGGGACCAGTTCCCCGTCCTCGATACGTCCATGCAGGAAGCGCTTGTGGGTGATGAGCTGCCCATCCACCGCCTCGATCACCAGCAACTGATCGTCATGGGCCGGCATACTGAGCTGCTGCTCGGTGATCGGTGAGCAATTGAAGTTGTTCGGCTCGGCCGCAGGCACGGAGCGGATCAGGCTGCGTCCATCCTCGGCGACCAGCGTGCCCTTCACCCAGGTGCGTCGCACACGGAAGTGCTGCAGGTCCTCGACCAGGATCATGTCCGCGGGATCACCGATGTGCAGCCGGCCCACGGGGAGGCCATAGTGGGCGATGGGATTGAGGCAGGCGGCCTGGAGCACATGGAACACATCCACACCGGCCGCCACCGCCCGGGCGCACAAGGTGTTGATGTGCCCCACTACAAGGCCGTCCGGATGCGTATCGTCGCAGCAGAGCATCACCTGGTCCGGATGGCTCACGAGCAACGGCAGGAGCGCCTCCAGGTTGCGTGCGGCACTGCCCTCGCGGATGCTGATGTGCATGCCGTGCCGGATCTTGTCCAAGGCCTCGTCCAGCGTGAAGCACTCGTGGTCGGTGGTGATCACCGGACCGCCGTGGCCCGCACCGGCGGTGATGTAGCGCTGCGCGGCTTCACCACGCAGGCCCGGGGCGTGGCCATCGATGGGCTTGCCAAGCCGACGGGCATGGGCCAGCTTGCGCATGACCTCCGGATCCCCATTGATCACACCCGGGAAATCCATGACCTCACTGAGGTAGAGGACCTCGGGTCGTTCGAGCAATCGCCCCACCGCATCGGCGTCGATACATGCCCCTGCGGTCTCATGGACCGAGGCAGGCACACAACTGGGCGCGCCGAAAAAGAAATGGAAGGGTACCTGGGCCGCGTTGTCGATCATGTACTCCACACCGGCCACCCCGAGCACATTGGCGATCTCGTGCGGATCGCTGATGGTGGCCACGGTGCCGTGCGTGACGGCGAGACGGGCGAACTCGCTGGGCACGAGCATGGAGCTTTCCACATGCACATGCGCATCGATGAACCCCGGCATCAGGTAGCCTTCCACAGGCCCGACAAGCTCGCGCGCCGCATGCACACGACCTTCCAAGACCTCCACCTCCGCCGGCAGGATGCGGCGCGCCTCGATGTCCACCAGGTTGGCGACAACAGTGAACGATGCCATCGCCGACAAGGTAGGATGCGCCTTGGGAAAGCCCGGGGAAGCCGTGTTCCGTGGTCGTTGGGACGCTGGAACGCAGCCGGACGAGCAGGAACGCGCCGATCAGGCCTGAGGTGCGGGAGGCTCCTCCTTCTTCCGTCGACCGCTCACGAACCTCCAGATGCCGGCACCTGCCGCCGCAAGCGCGATGAACACCAACTTGATGTTCTTCAGGATGAGCGCCAGGATGCCAGCCTTGGCCAGCACCTTGCCGGCCACCAGACCACCCACGGTCCAGGCCGCCACCTCATCCACGTTGCTGTCGAACTCCTCATAAGTGTAACCGGGGTTGAACGAGGCCATGTCCAGCACCGCAGGGATGTTGGTCCTCACCTCCTCCAGCGCCTCCATGCCGGCCACTGCGTTCAGCACCAGCACCCCTTTCCTGCCAAGCACGCGCACATTGTAGTTCAGCGTGTTGCCCTCGGCCTCCTCGGCGTGCAGTTCCTTGGCCCAGTGCAGGACCTTGCGCTCCTTGTCGTAGTAAGGCGGGGCCGCCCAGCCGATGAGGTCCAGCGTACCATAGCCTTCCGCTTTCCGCTGCTGGTTCTCCGCCACATCGTCCTCCTTCATCGTGGTGAGCAGCTCGTCGTAGTTGATGTCGTCCGCATCGGCATCGCTTACATAGCCCATGGCATCGTACTCGACCACAAAGGCATAGGCATGGTCGAGCACCGTGGCGTTCGCCGGGAAGATCATCCCCAGTACGCTCTCCGCTGCGCCGGGCGGGTTCTCCCACAGGTCCACGATCACCTCGCGGCTCTGCGCCCCATCCAGGAACTTGAACCCTTCAGGTATGTTGAGGCTGGCCACGCCATCCGCCAGATCGACCTTGCCGGTAACGAAGGTGTAGCGCGCGTTGATCGAGTCGGAAAAAGCCTGCACCAGGGAATCCAGCGTGGCCGGGTCCATCTCCACGGTGGAGGTGTCCTCCGCGGTGTCCTGTGGAGCACCGAACATGGGCAGGCAGATGAGCAGGGTGGCCAGGAAGGCCATGGGGCGAAGCGTCATGGGCTGGGTATTGGCTGGTCAAGATAGGCCGATCGCCCTGATGCACCGGACCGATGGCTCACTGGTAGCTTGACCAGTTGCCCAGGTGCTTACCGGAGGGACGCATGTCCTTGTCGGTAGTCTCCATGGTGCTGTCCGGCTCGAGCGTGTGGTACCAGACACTGGTGCGGCGCACCAATGGCCAGTCCCCGTCATGGCCATACACGAACTCCAAGGTGTATCCCCAGCGCAAACTGGAACCCCCGTTGTGGAAAAAACGCAGGGTGTCGGCGCTGAACTCCACGCCTGCATAGGGGTCTCCGAAGATTCCGCCCTGGGTTCCCGCGAGAACGACGCTGTCGTTGTGCAGCCGGATGTGCCTTTCGTCCTGGGTCCGCTCGTAAAGCAACACGGGCCGGACTCCGTACGACAAGCTGGCATCCGCCAGGTCCTCGGACGTATCGCAGAGCACGATCAGTTCATACGAACGACCCGCGGTGATGAACGCCAATGAATCCAGCACCTTGAAGCGGCTGCGATCGAACGCTTCAGCAGGCGCGACTTCCGCCGCGGGCACATCCACCACGCTACGCACAGGACCGATCTCCTGACCGCAACCACCCAGCATCACCAGCCATGCACCCGCCGCGCACCACAGCACTTCATGCGGACGAAGGCGCATGTGACCGGCTCAGTTGCTGAACATCTCCTTGACCCGCTCGAAGAAGCCCTTATCCTTGGCCGTGGGGCGGGGCTCGAAGCCCGGACTGTTGCGCAGCTTCTCCAGCGCGGCCTTCTCGTCCTTGGTCAGGTCGGTCGGTGTCCACACGGCTACATGCACGAAGAGGTCGCCCAGTCCATGCTGATTGATGCTGGGCAGTCCCTTGCCCTTCAGCCGCAGGATGTGATTGCTCTGCGTGCCAGGCTCGATCTTCACCTTGGCCTTGCCGGTGACCAGGGGCACCTCCACCTGGGCGCCCAAGGCGGCATCGATCACACTGACAAAGACCTCGTGGTGGAGGTTACGTCCGTCGCGGCGGAGCTGGGGATGGGCCTCCTCCTCAATGACCACGAGCAGGTCGCCCGGGATGCCTCCGGCAGGGGCATCGTTGCCCATGCCGCTGATGTTCAGTTGCATGCCCTCCTCCACGCCGGCCGGTATCTGGATGGGCACCACGACCTCCTCGCGGACCAGGCCGTGCTCATCGCTGCCCGGTGCACGCTTGCTTACGGTCTGCCCCATGCCTCCGCAGGCCGGGCAGGTGCTCACGGTCTGCATCTGACCGAGGAAGGTGCTCTGCACCCGGCGCACCTGGCCGGTGCCGCCACAGGTGCCGCAGGTGCCGTACTCGCTGCCCTTGCCGCGCACCAGCTTGGTGACCTTGATCTTCTTCTCGGCACCATTCGCGATCTCCTCCAAGGTCAAGCGGAGGCGTACCCGCAGGTTGCTGCCCTTGATCACACGCCCGCGACCGCGCTGGCCAGCGAATGCACCGCCACCGAAGGCTTCCCCGAAGATGTCACCGAACTGGGAGAAGATGTCCTCCATGTTCATGGCACCACCCTGGAAACCTCCACCGCCCATGCCGGGTCCTCCATGACCGAACTGGTCATAGCGCGCCTTCTTCTCGGGATCGCTCAGGATCTCATAGGCACTGGCCGCCTCCTTGAACTTATCCTCCGCAGCCTTGTCCCCCGGGTTCTTATCCGGGTGGTACTTGATGGCCAGCTTGCGGTAGGCCTTCTTGATCTCGTCAGCCGAAGCGTTCCGGCCAACGCCGAGCACCTCGTATGGATCGCGCTTGCTCATGGATCTGTCGTGCCGCTTATTCCCCTACGACCACCTTGGCGTACCGGACCACCTTGTCATGCAGGGTGTAACCGTTCTCCACCACGTCCAGCACCTTGCCTTTGAGGTCAACGGTGGGCGCAGGGGCCTTTGTGATCGCTTCATGCCGGTCAGTGTCGAAGGGCTGGCCCTTTTCGCCGGACATGGGCCGAACGCCTTGGCTGCCGAGGATGTGCACCAGTTTGTTGTAGACCAGGTGGAAGCCCTCCCGCACGACGGCGATGTCGTCCACCTTCGCGTTGTTGGCGATGGCCCGCTCCATGTCGTCCAGCACGGGCAGGATGTTCTTCACGGTGTTCTCCCCGGCGAACTGGAGCATCTCCAGCTTCTCCTTGGCGGTGCGCTTGCGGAAGTTGTCGAACTCGGCATTGAGGCGCAGCCACTTGTCCTTCAGGTCGGCCACTTCCGCGCGCGCAGCCTCAAGCTCTCCCGCTAGTTCAGCCACATCCTTGCGGCCACCGGCCTCGGCATCACCGCTCACATGCTCGGCGGCAGCCTCGCTGGCTGCCGTCAGCTCATCCTTCAATTGTTCGTCCTGGCCCTCGGCAGCAAGCGGCTTGGCGGTCGCATTGGCAGATTCCGGTGCTTCGGCACTGACGTTGGGTCGTTCCGACATGGTCTTTGGTCGCTTTTTGAAGATCATCGCTGGGTGGTCAAGGACAGTGCCGATCGCCGAAGTGCACCGGCCGCGCGAAGGTCGGGGACTTTTTGGCAGGCGGCTCGGCTTGAAATGTCAACGGGGTCCCGACCAAGTGGCCGGAACCCCGTTGATAAGGAATTGGAGGAGCGATCAGCGCTCCACGATGAACCGGATGGTCTCCCGGCGATCGCCGTCGGCCACCTGCAGCAGGTACACACCGGCACCCAAATGCTCCACCGGCAAGGTGAAGAGCGTCGTTCCCTGTTGCACTGGCTGTACCGTGTTGAACACCATGCGCCCCATGCCATCGAACACCATCAGGTCGAGCTGGGTATCGCCCGGGGAAGCATACTCGATCGACACCTTGTCGTTGGCAGGGTTCGGGAACAGACTCATCAGGCCGGTGGCCGGATCGAGCATAAGTTCCTCTTCCACCACCTCTCCTTCCCGGAAGTTGGTACCGCTGATGCTGGCCCGCAGGGTGTAGCACTGGGAGGCATTGAACGCGCCATTGTAGCCATAGACCTGTATGTAGTAGGTGTTGACGTTGGAGGTGTTGAGGATGATGACCTCGTTGGTCGTTCCGCTGTTCTGGCTGATGCCCACCTGGGTGGAGGTGCCCCGGAAAAGACGCACGTCATAATCGGCGGGCAGGTTCGTGAGGTCGATCCGGATACGGCGCTGGCTGCTCGTGTTGTTGAACCTGAACCAGTCCACATCGGTACTGGAGCCAATGGCAGCCTGGATGTTGGTATTGACCGCGATGACCCTGGCCGTGCCGGAAGTGTTGTTGCTCTCCCAGGTGTCGCAGTTGGTCGCCACTGGTGTTGAGGTGGCGGTCAGGGCATAGCACTGGGTGGCACTAAAGGCACCATTATACCCGAACACATGGATGAAGTAGGTGCCTGCAGCGGCGTTGTTCAAGGTGATGCTCTCCGCCGTGGTCCCACCGTTCTGGGAAATGGCGAGCTGTGTGCCGGCGCTGTTGAGCAGTCGAACATCGTAATCCGCAGCCAGGTTGCCGAGGGAGATGCTCAGGTTGTTGGTGCCCGCAGTGGTGAACGCGTAATGGTCCGCATCGGTGCTGCTGGCGATGAGGGCGCTCACCGATAGCGGCAGGGTGACACTGGCCGGTGCGGAGGTGCTGTTGTTCGGCTCCAAGGCATCCGGGCATCCGCCAACGCTCTGCGTGGTGAAGCTGGCGGCCGCACTGTAGGCGCTGCTGCCCCCGCCACAGTTGGCGCGGACCTGGTAGTTGTAGGTCGTGGCACTGGACAGGCCGGTGAGACCGAAGGAGGTAGCGGTGGTGTTCACCGTGGTCCACGTGGTGGACGTGGAGAGCTTGTATTGCAGGTCGTAACTGACCGCTCCGCTCACCGCGCCCCAGTTCAGCGTGGCACTGCTGGTGGTGACGTTGGCAGCAGCAAGCCCGGAAGGCACCGCGCAGGTGGTCCCGCCGGTGGGCGGCACGCACCCCAGTGAGCTGAGCAACGCCACACGCGAGCCCCCCGTCCCGAAGAGCGCTTGCATGCGCGTCTTCTGACCCAGGGTGAAGATGTTCATGCAGCCATCATCCGTGTAGTCCATGTAGTTCATGGTCATCTCCACCGGGCTTCCGGAGCAGGTGCTGTAATGCGGATAGGTGGGACATCCGCCATTGGAGGTATTGTGAACGGGGGTGTCGCTCACCTGATCGTTGCCGCAGGTGGCATCGCCCCAGATGTGGCGCAGGTTGAGCCAGTGGCCCACCTCGTGGGTGAGCGTACGGCCCAGATTGAACGGGGCACCGCTGCCCGGACTTGCGATGCTGCCCACTGAACTGAACAGCACGACCACACCATCCGTAGCAGCCGTCCCCCCCGGGAATTGAGCGTAACCGAGCAATCCGCCGCTCAGATTGGCCACCCAGATATTGAGGTAGCTGTCCCGGGGCCACGCATTGCTGCCCCCGTTGGCCGTGTACTTGACGGCATCATTGGAGGAGAAGGAGGTGACCGTGGTCTGGCGCCGCACGATGCCCGTGGTCGCGTTGCCGCTGGGATCACGCTGGGCGAGGCAGAAGCGGATCTCCGTATCCGACCCCAACGAGGCGAACAGGGAGGGCGTCTGTCCGGCATCGCTGTTCAGGCGGGCAAAGTCGTCGTTGAGCTGTTGCAACTGGGCGAGCAGCTTGGCATCGCTCACGTTCTCCGCAGTGGTGCGCCACACCACATGAAAGACGACCGGAATGGTCACCACGGCACGATCCTCGTGGCCGTGCTCCACCTCGAACTGGTACGCGTGCTGATCGACGCTCTGCAAGCGGGCGGCACGCTCGGGGTCGGCTTCGATCTGCTGCTGCAGGTAATCCATGCTGCCGCAGTTGCGCTGTGCGCTGAGCGGCAGGAACATGATGGCGGTGATCAAGACTGGCACCGCACGGAAAAGGAACGTAGTGATGCGCATGAGGGTTAAGGGGTTGAACAGTTCGTCCCTACAACGTTAGTGGATGGAACGTTCCCGAACAAGTCCCCCCGGCCGGACATTTACCCACCATGAACGAAGAAGCCCCCGGTGGACCGGAGGCTTCCAAAGGCTGTTGGAAGTTGTCGCTTACAGGCTCTTCACATGCTTGTCCAGCTCCTGATGCAGGGCCATGCCGCGCAGGTTCTTCGCGATGATGATCCCGTTGGGATCGACCAGGAAGCTCATGGGGATGGAATTGACGCCGTAGAGCTGTGCGCCCCTGGAGTTCCAGAAGCCCAAGTCGCTCACGTGGTACTTCCACTTCAGGCCGTCGGCGGCGATGGCCTGCTTCCACGACTCGCGGCTGCGGTCCAGGCTCACGCTATACACCTCGAAGCCCTTGCCGGTCTTGAAGCTCGCCTTGTTGTACTTGTCGTAGGCGGCCACCACGTTGGGGTTCTCCATCCGGCATGGGCGGCACCAGCTGGCCCAGAAATCGATGAGCACGTACTTGCCCTTCAGCTCGGAGAGCTTCAGCACCTTGGTGCTGTCGGGGTTCATGAAGGCGAGCTCAGGGGCCTTGTCGCCAATGTTGGTCCCCACCTTGGCGGTCCCTTGGTCACCGGATGGTCCCTTCTCCATGCGGGCCGTGAAACCATAGATGGCGAGCAGGGCGACCGCGGCCACCGTGACGATGCGAGCCTTGGACATGAGCGAACGGAATTTCATGGGACAAAGGTAATTGTAGCACCCGGGGCGTACCCAACACCGTGCCACGATCATGGGAAGCCTGAGCGGCCTGTTCAGGGGAGGCGTTCGATGCGCGCACCAATGGCGTTGAGCCGCTCGGCAATGCGCTGGTAGCCCCGATCGATCTGCTCCACGTTATCAATGATGCTGGTGCCTTCGGCGCTGAGGGCCGCGATCAGCAGCGATACACCGGCGCGGATGTCGGGGCTGGTCATGCGGATGGCCCTCAGCGGGGTCTGGAAGTCATTGCCGATGACCGTGGCCCGGTGCGGATCGCAGAGGATGATCTGTGCGCCCATCTCGATGAGCTTGTCCACGAAGAACAGGCGGCTCTCGAACATCTTCTGGTGCACCAGCAGGCTGCCCTTGGCCTGGGTGGCCACCACCAGCACAATGCTGAGCAGGTCGGGGGTGAAGCCCGGCCAGGGCGCATCGGACACCGTCATGATGCTGCCATCGATGAAGGTCTTGACCTTGTAATGGTCGTGTGCCGGGACGAGGATATCATCGCCCTGGCGGATGACGGTGATGCCCAGCCTGCGGAACACGTCGGGGATCATGCCCAAGTGATCGTAGCCCGTGCCGCGTATCAGGATCTCGCTGCGGGTCATGGCGGCCAGGCCGATGAAGGAACCGATCTCGATCATGTCGGGCAGCAGGGTGTGCTCGGTGCCTCCCAGCTCCTTCACCCCTTCAATGGAGAGCAGGTTGCTGCCAATGCCCGTGATCTTGGCCCCCATGCGGTTGAGCATGTTGCAGAGCTGCTGGAGATAGGGCTCGCAGGCGGCGTTGAAGATCGTGGTGCGTCCTTCCGCCATCACCGCTGCCATCAGGATGTTGGCGGTGCCGGTCACGCTGGCCTCATCGAGCAGCATGTAGGCCCCCTTCAGCTTCCTGGCCTCGGCCTTGTAGAAACCCTCCTTGGGGTCGTAGCGGAACTCGGCGCCGAGATGCTCGAACCCGATGAAGTGGGTGTCCAACCGGCGTCGGCCGATCTTGTCCCCACCAGGGGTCGGGATGTAGCCGCGTCCGAAGCGGGCCAAGGACGGGCCCACCACCATCACGCTTCCCCGGAGCCCGCCGCCCATCTGCTTGAACTCGGGCCGCAGGAAGAACTCGATGTCGATGTCCTTGGCGGTGAAGCGCCAGCTGCCGTTGCCCAGGGACTCCACCTGCACGCCCATGTGGCGCAGCAGGTCGATCAGCTTGTTCACGTCCACGATGTCGGGGACATTGTGGATGGTGACCGGCTCAGCCGTGAGCAGCACCGCGCAGAGGATCTGCAGTGCCTCGTTCTTTGCGCCCTGCGGTACAAGCTCGCCCTTCAGACGGCGTCCGCCTTCGATCCTGAAACTACCCATGTGTTCGGGAGGGCGGGTCCTGTGCGCCCATCACCGCCAAAACAACAACGAACGCCAAGGGCCTTGGGGTATCCGGGACACCAGCTTTCAACGATCCGGTGTGGCGGACCGGTGTCAGGCCGTCAATAGCGGTTCTTCTTGCGGTTGCGGTGGCGCTTCTTGCCGCCCCGCTTGCGCACCTCGGCCTCGTTGCGCGGTCCACCCTGCTGGGACCGCAGCAGATCCGCGGTATGGGCCAGCTGGAGCTCCTCCTTGATGCGGATCCGTCCCTTGCTGAGGTCGCTAAGGTCCTTCAAGATCACCCCATCGGGCACCGTGTCGCGGTTCCACACCAGGAACTGCCGCTTCATCAGGTTGGCGATGAGCAGCGCATAGGCTTCCCGTTCGGGACCCGGCTCCATGGCGGCACATTGTGCGATCATCCGCTCCACCACCTTGCCATAATGCCCGAAGCGGATGTCGGAACGGGGGTATTTCACCGGCGCCGGCTTGCTGTCCAGCTCCTCCGGCGTGGGCGGCGGGTAAGGGGCGTCCACATCGAGCTTGAACTCGCTCATGATGTGTAGATGGTCCCACAGGGTGCGCTCGAAGTTGTCGCTGTTCCGCAACTGGGGATTGAGGCGTGCGATCACCTGGATGATCGCCTTGGCCTGCCGCGTGCGCTGTTCGCGGTCCTCCAAAGCGAGCACATGGTCCACCATGCGCTGCACAAGTCGACCATATTCCGGAATGGGCAGGCGCGGGCGCTGCGTGTTGTAATCGAGGGTGGTGCCGCTCATGGGAAAATTGGTGTGGGCGAAAGCCCCAAGGGCCGGACAAGGTCAACGGCGCGCTACCGGGCGAAAATTAGGCAAAAGGGCGGTGCGGCCGAAGGTGGTCCCAAAAGCGGAAGCCCCCTGATCGATGGACCAGGGGGCTTCCGTTCGATGAGGATCAGGCTCAGAGACCGAGCTGGCCCTTGAAGTTGCGGAACTCGAGGTCCTTCATGGCCTTGTCACGCAGGCTGCCGTCCTTCTGCACCGCGAGGGCGAGCTGGTTGCGCACCAGGTCGCCATTGCTCTGGCGGGCGCCGATGATGGCCATGAGGTAGTGGCCCATGGCGCTGCTCTTGTCGCTGCTCTGCTCCAGGATGCGCTGCGCACCGGCGGCGTCACCACCCAGCATCTTGGCCAGGGCGGCATTGAAGGTGTTGTTGCCGGACATGTTGCCGTTGGCCGCACCGTAGTCACCGTTCTGGATGTCGATGATGCCCATGTTGTACTTCACCTCAGGACCGGCAGCGGTGGCCTTGCGGTAGAGCTCCATGGCCTTCTTGCGGTCACCCTTCAGGCGGGCCACCACACCCAGGTTATTGGTGCTGATGGGATTGTCCTTGATGCTGTTGGCGCGCTGGAACTGGGCTTCGGCCTCGGCCAGCTTGTTCTGCAGCATGAGGATGTAACCCACGTTGTTCACACCGCGGTAGTCGTTCGGGTAGATGCGCTCCACTTCCCTGTAGATGCGGAGCTTCTCGTTCAGGTCGTTGGTCAGCGTGGCGGCGAAGAGCAGTTCCTCCACGTTCAGCGAATCGGGCATGGTGCGGCTCATGGCCGTCAGCTGCTCGTCCGTCTTGCCCACGATCTGGTAGTTCAGTTTCATTTCGCTGCGGCGCAGGGCGGGCAGGATATGGTCGCGGATCTCGGTGTAGGTGGCGGCCATGTTCTTGATCTCCTGCTCGCGCTTGTTCACATCAGGGTACATCTCCAGCACGCGGATCACCAGTTCCTTGTCGGGCACTTCGGTGGTGGCCATCATGGCCTTCTTGAAGCCGTCCCAGTCCTCGCCGCGGGGGGTCAGGGTGTAGAAGGTCTCTGCCGAATCAGCCGAGACCTTGTTCCGGCGCATTTCGCCCTTGGCCCACTTGGCGGCACTCTCAGCACGCTCGGTGGCGAGGTTCTCGTTCAGGCTCAGCTCACCCTCGGGGCTGGCCCACGCATCAACGGCCAGACCAGTGAGGTTGATGTTACCCTTGGCGGCGAAGCCTTTGATGAAATCGGCCATGGCCTTCACATCGGCCTCCTTCAGTTCTCCGGGGCGCACCACGCTGGAATTCACCAGGTAGTTGATGGTGGCCTCCTGTGTATGGTCGGTGATGCGCACGAAGGCATCCTTCGCGAGCAGCACCTTGTCGTCGCTCATCACGAGCAGCGGGGTGGTGATCACACCATCGGCGACCTTCACAGCGGTGAAGGGAAGCTCCTTCTTGCCCTGCTTGCCCAGGATCTTCACCATCAGCTCGCTCTCCGCCATGGCGGGGGTGTAGGCCACCTTGCCCGTGTAGCTGAAGGCCTTGCCCGTCTCGTAGGGAATCACCGTGTAGTTACCCACGGCCTTGTCACCCTGGAAGCCCACCATCTTGTAGGGGGTCTCACCACCGGCGTAGGTCAGCGTAGGGGTAAGTTCCACCTGGGCCTTGCGGTAGAAGTACTTGCCCGGGAAATTGCCGTTGATGCTCACCGCCACGGAATCTCCCTGGACGATCAAGGGCGAGGGGTCGACCGTGTACTTGATGTTCTCAACGTACTTGTTCATTTTTCCCAAGCCGCCACAACCGCTGAGCACCAGCGCTGCAACGGTCGTCAGGGCGAGGCCCTTGAGGTGACGCTTTTCCATGAATGAGATGCGTGTTACGTGATTTCGGCTGCAAGTATAAACACTTGCTTCCCAGCTATCTGCATCATCGTCGTGGATTTCTCCACACTGACCGGTGGGCATCATAGCGATGCGATGCGGTATCCGGTCGGCACATCGGCGTTCATCAACTCCATCAACCTGTTGAACGCCTGCTCATCATGCAACAGGTCCCGGGCACCCAGGTCCACCACCAGTACGCGTTGTCCGGCCCGTTTCTGAAGGTGGTCCAGATAGCGCTCCTGCAGCTGCATCAAGTAGTCCACGCCGATCTGCTGCTCGTAGCTGCGCCCTCGCGAGCGGATGCGCTCTCGTACGCGTTCGATGCCCAGATGCAGGTACACGATGAGGTCAGGCTGGGGCAGATCGGCATACATGATACCGTAGAGGTCCATGAAGAGCGCATACTCGTCCGGCGGCAGCGTCACATGTGCGAACACCAACGATTTGCCAATGGAGTAATCGGCAATGGTGCAGTTGGAGAACAGGTCCTGTTCAGTGACCCGCTTCAATTGGTGGTACCGCTGCGCCAGGAAGGAAAGCTCCACGGAGAACGCATAGCGGTCCGGTTCCTCGTAAAAGCGCGGGAGGAAGGGATTGTCGTCGAACTCCTCCAGCACAAGGCGGCCTTGGTTCATGGAGGCCAGCCGACGTGCCAGGGTGGTCTTCCCGGCACCAATTAGGCCTTCGACGGCGATGTAGGGATATCGCATCATGCACCCACAGGGCGTTGCTGGAGGTCGTTCAGCAGTTGGAGCACTGTTCGGCCCTGCAGAGGATGAACCCAGCCCGGGGCAATATCCGCGGCAGGCGCCAGGGCGAAGGTCCGTTCGTGCATCCGCGGATGGGGCACCTGCAGACCAAGGGTATTCACCACGCTCCCGGCCATGAGGAGGACATCGATATCGATCGTACGGGCGCCGTACCGAACACCTGCTGTGCGTCGACGCCCCAGGGTGGTCTCGATGGCCAGCACCTCCCCCAGAAGCTCATCTGGAGCCATGGAGGTGGAGAGGAGCAACGCCCGGTTCAGGAACAGGCGGTCGTCGGTGAAGCCCCAAGGCAGGGTCCAATGATCGCGGCTGCGCGCAAGCACCTGCCCGGCGCGAACGCCCAGCAGACGCTCGGCCTGGCCAAGGGTGACCACGGGGTCGCCCACGTTGCCCCCGAGCAGCAGAAGTACTTCACGCTTCACCATGACCGGGCGGCAAAGCTATTCCCGCCTTCCATCCACCGCCCCCCCCGCTCATGTGATCGGGTGTCACCCGGGCGCCTGGTCCCGAATAGCTTCGCAGCCAGATCATCACCACCATGCGCCAGTTCCTCAAGTTCATGTTCGCCTCCATGCTGGGCACCCTGCTTGTCGGCGTCCTGCTAATCTTCCTCTTCATCGGGCTCATCGCGGCCGTCGGCGCGGGCATCGCCTCATCCGACAAACCCACCCGTGTGGAGAAGAACAGTGTGCTCCACCTCACCCTGGACAGACCCATCGTGGACCGCAGCTCGAAGGACCAATTGGACCTGGACCTCGGCCCCTTCACCAGCACCTCCACCATTGGCCTCAACACGGTGCTGGCCAGCCTGGAGCACGCCAAGACCGATGATCACATCAAGGGCATCTTCCTGGACCTGGGGCTGATGGACGGCGGTTTCGCCACCCTGCGCGAGATCCGCACGAAGATCGCCGAGTTCAAGGCCGAGACGGGCAAGCCGGTGATCGCCTTCAGCGAGTTCTACACCCAGGGGGCCTATTACCTGGCCTCGGTGGCCGATGTGGTCTACCTGCAGCCCAAGGGTGACCTGGACTACCGCGGACTGCACACCGAGTACATGTTCTACAAGGGGCTGTTCGACAAGCTGGATGTGGATGTGCAGTTCATCCGCGGCTCGAACAACGACTTCAAGAGCTTCGGCGAGGTGTACACCGAGGACCGCATGAGCCCCGCCAACCGCGCACAGATCCGCCGCATCCTGGACGGCTTCTGGAACGACCATCGGACCACCATCTCCGAGTCCCGCAAGATCGCCGGGGAGCGTTTGGATGTGATCGCCGACAGCCTGCTGGTACGCAGCGCCGATGACGCGTTGGCCCTGGGCATGGTGGACGGTGTGAAGTACCGCGACGAGGTGATCGCCGACCTGAAGACCCGCATGGAGCTCGACGCGAAGAAGGAGGTGGAACTGGTGGAACTGGGCAAATACGCCCGCTCGTTCAAGGGTGGGCTCAAAGGCTCCAAACGGGAGGCCAAGGACCAGCTGGCCATCATCTATGCCGAAGGAGGCATCTCCAGCGGCAAGAGCAGCGACGGCACCATCGGCAGCGAAACGCTGGCAGAGGCCATCCGTGAAGCCCGCGAGGACAGCGCCATCAAGGCCATCGTGCTGCGCGTGAACTCGCCCGGCGGAAGCGGACTGGCCAGCGAGGTGATCTGGCGCGAGGTGAAACTCGCCACCGAAGCGAAACCGGTGGTGGTGAGCATGGGCGATGTGGCCGCCTCGGGTGGCTATTACATCGCCGCACCGGCCAACAAGATCTACGCGGACCCCACCACCATCACCGGGTCCATCGGGGTCTTCGGCATCATCCCCAACATGCAGGGTTTCTTCAACAACAAGCTGGGCATCACCTTCGATGTGGAGAAGACCCACAAGTATGCGGACATGCTCACCGTAAGCCGCCCGCTGACCGAGGGTGAGAAGCGCGTGTTCCAGGAGATGGTGGACGAGTTCTACGACGGCTTCAAGGAGCGCGTGGCCGAAGGGCGCAAGCTGACCCCGGCCCAGGTGGACAGTGTGGGCCGCGGCCGCGTGTGGACCGGGGTCGACGCCAAGCAGATCGGCCTGGTGGATGAACTGGGTGGATTGGAGGATGCGGTGAAGGCCGCAGCGGACATGGCCGGTCTGGTGGACTACAGGACCGTGGACCTGCCCGAGCAGAAGGACCTGTTCCAGCAGTTGATGGAGGACCTCAACAGCCAGGCCCGTGCCTGGGTGGCCACCCAGTGGCTGGGCGAGGATGCCCGTTTGCTGGAGCAATACCGCAGCCTGCTGGAGGTGAAGCGCGCCACGGGCATCCAGGCCCGGATGCCCTTCGACCTGGTGGTGCAGTGACCGTATGAACCACGAAGGGCCCCGGATCTCTCCGGGGCCCTTCGATCGCCCTAACGATCAGTTCACTGACCAAAACCTGACCGTGGTACGCGGTGGTGGAGCGGAAGGTTACGAGCCGCTGAGAAAAGGCGCTCACGCCACCTCCACATGCACCCCACTGTGGTTGCGCACATTGAGCACCCGGCCGTCCTCCCAGATGAGGTACTGCCCCTTGATGCCCAGCAGGCGCCCAGAAACCTCGGGCATCTTCTCCAACGATGCGCTGTTGACCTTGGGCGGATAGGCCAGCACGGGGTAATCGAGCACGCTTGCCTCCTCTTCATGAAGCAGATAGGCCGCAAGGTCATCACGCAGGGTGGTAAGGGCCAGGGTGCGTGCATGGTAGAGGGCATCCACATCCGGCGGCACCTGCTTCAACATGGCGCGCCAGTTGGTCTTGTCCGCGAACAGCCGCTTGAGGTCCACCTCGATGAGGCCGGCCAACTGCCGGTAAGGGACCCGGGCGATGACCAACGCCGCAACAGCCCCTTGATCGATCCAGCGCACGGGCACCTGGGTGCTGCGGGTGACCCCCACCTTCACATTCCCCGTGTAGCTCAAATACACAACATGCTCAGTGGCGTGGTGGCTCCGCTCCCACTCGGGATCGCGGCCTTCGCCCAAATGCGCACGGCATAGTTCGGGGTGCACGATGCACTCCGCCGCCTCGGGGGCGCTTTGCAGGCAGGGATAGCAGAAGCCCTGCGCGAAGAGCTTCTTCACCCGACGGCCGCAGCTCACACAGCTGAGCACGCCGGTGGCGCGCAAGGTGAACGGCCCGCCGATGAAGGGCTCCAGGTATAGTGGCCCGCCAGCCGTGCCCAGCGCATACCGCACCCGGCCCTCCTCGCCAGCCTCCGCCAGCATCTTCCTGAGCTGCGTTCCTTCGTCCATGCAGGCCGATCCGTATATTTTGGGCTGAAGATAGCCGGCCCCATCTTCGCGGTCCCGCCCACCATGCCTGTCAACACCCTGTTCTCCTTCCTGATCAAGAAGCGGCTACAGCAGATCGAGCTGTTCCGTGACCACCCGGGGCCAGCGCAGCTCGAGGTCTTCCACTCCCTGCTCCACGCCGCGCGCTACACGGAATGGGGACGGCGCCATGGCTACGAGGAGATCCGCGACCCGGACGAGTTCCGTGCCCGGGTGCCCCTGCAGGATTACGAGGACATCAAACCCTTTGTGGCGCGGCTCCGCAAGGGTGAACAGAACCTGCTATGGCCCACGGACATCCGGTGGTTCGCCAAGAGCAGCGGCACCACCAGCGATCGCAGCAAGTACATCCCGGTGAGCCGCGAGGCCTTGGAGGACTGTCACTACAAGGGCGGCAAGGACCTGATCGCCCTGCACTACCAACAGTTCCCGGAAAGCAAGCTCTACCAGGGCATGAGCCTGGTGGTGGGCGGCAGCAGCAACATCGAGCAGTTCCGCAACGATGCCTACAGCGGCGACCTCTCCGCGATCATCATCCGCAACCTGCCGATCTGGGTGGAAGTACGACGTACACCGGTGATCGAGACCGCCCTGCTGGACAACTGGGAGGTAAAGATCGAGAAGATGGCCCGAGAGACCCTGCGCGAGGACGTGCGCTGCATCGCTGGCGTGCCCTCGTGGACCTTGGTGTTGCTCAAGCGCATTCTGGACATCACGGGACGGTCCAACATCCTGGAGGTGTGGCCCAACCTGGAGCTGTTCATGCATGGCGGCGTGAGCTTCAGGCCCTACCGCGCGCAGTTCGAGGCGCTCATCCCTTCGCCCACCATGAACTACCTGGAGAGCTACAACGCCTCCGAGGGCTTCTTCGCGGTGCAGGACCGCCGGAACGCAGACGACATGCTCCTGATGCTGGACTACGGCATCTTCTACGAGTTCCTGCCCTTGGAGGAGGTCGGGAGCACCGCACCGCAGACCGTGCTGCTCCACGAGGTGGAATTGGGGCGCCAGTATGCCCTGGTGATCAGCACCAACGGCGGCCTGTGGCGCTACATGCCGGGCGACACGGTGCGGTTCACCAGCGTGAAGCCCTACCGGGTGCAGGTCAGCGGCCGCACCAAGAGCTTCATCAACGCCTTCGGCGAGGAGCTCATCGTGGAGAACGCCGACCGGGGCGTGGAGGCGGCCTGCCGGGCCACCGGAGCGCTGGTGAACGAGTACACGGCCGCACCGATCTACATGAACGCCGATGCGCGCGGCGGGCACGAGTGGGTGATCGAGTTCGACCGGGCGCCCGATGATCTGGCGCGGTTCGTGCAAGTGATGGACGACACCATGCGCGAGATCAATTCGGATTACGATGCGAAGCGCCGGGGCGACATGGCCCTGCGCCGCCCCGTGGTGCACGTGGTGGAGAAGGGCACCTTCCATGGCTGGATGCGGTCGAGGGGCAAGCTGGGCGGCCAGAACAAGGTGCCCCGCCTGGCCAATGAGCGCACCTATCTGGAGGCGCTGCTGCAACCCATGACCCCATGAGGACCCTGCCGACTATCGTCGCCTTGTTTCTGACCCTGTGCCTCGCGGCACAGGACCGGCCTGGGCGGTACGTCATTCCCGTGGCCTCCGACCGCTTCACCACCGACGACCTCGGCAACGTGTACGTGCTCCATCATGATGTGCTCGAACTGTACAATGCCCAGGGACGCAGCTGGCTCCAGAACAGCGTGAAGACCTTCGGGCGCATCAGCACCATCGATGCGTTCTACTCGCTCAAGCCCATGGTGTTCTCCCAGGAACAAGGCGTGCTGGCCCTGCTGGACAACACCCTGAGCCTGCAGGGCAGCATCATTGAGCTGCCCCGCCAGGGCTATCCCCAGGTGATGCTGGCCTGCATGAGCGTCCAGAACGGGTTCTGGTTCTTCGACCAGCGCGACATGTCATTGCTGCGCATGGATACGCACCTGCGGGAGCTTGCCAACACCGGCCGCCTGGACCAGTTGCTCGGCTTCACCCTCAGGCCCATCGGCATGCAGGAGCACGAGAGCCGGCTGTATGTGAACGACCCTGCGGAGGGCATTCTGGTGTTCGACCTGTTCGGCACCTACATGAAGACCATCCCCATCCGGAACGCCTCCACCTTCGAGGTGCGGGACAAGGCGCTGTTCTTCTTCGCGGACGGGAAGCTACAGGCGTACGACATGCGCTCCTTCGAGGTGATGGACGTACCCATTCCAGACCCACCGGTCGATCCCGTGCTGGATGCGCGCGTGGAGCGTGGCCATGTGTACCTGCGGCTGAAGGACCGGATCCTGATCCAGGAGCTGCCGCGGCCCTGAGCGGGCACGACTTTTCCACATCGGCCCGCGCTTAGCGGGGTGCGGGTATCTTCGCGGTCCGCCATTCGTATCCATCATGCACATCGCGATCGCAGGCAACATCGGCTCCGGCAAGACCACGCTCACCCAGCTGCTGGCCAAGCACTACAAGTGGGACCAACTGCAGGAGGCGGTTGACAACAACCCCTACCTGTTCGACTTCTACAAGGACATGCAGCGGTGGAGCTTCAACCTGCAGATCTTCTTCCTCAACTCGCGCTTCGAGCAGTTGCTGGAGATCCGCAAGAGCGGCCGCAACGTGATCCAGGACCGCACCATCTACGAGGACGCGTACATCTTCGCGCCCAACCTGCATGCGATGGGCTTGATGACCACGCGTGACTTCGAGAACTACTTCCGCCTGTTCCAGAACATGGACAGCGCCATCACCCCTCCCGATCTGCTCATCTACCTGCAGGCGCCAGTGGACAAGCTGGTGAAGCAGATCAGCGAGCGCGGACGGGAGTATGAGAACTCCATCAGCATCGAATACCTGAAGCGCCTCAACGAGCGGTACGAGGCCTGGATCCAGACCTACGACAAGGGCAAGCTGCTGGTGATCGACGTGGAGGACAATCGCTTCCACACCGACCCCGAGGACCTCGGCCTGATCATCTCGAAGATCGATGCCGAGATCCACGGCCTGTTCCCCATGGAAACGCCGAAGAAGCCCGCCGCCAAGGAGGCCCCGAAAGCCCCGGCCAAGGCGGTCAAGGCCCCGGCGAAGGCCGCTGCGAAGAAGCGCTAAGCCACACCGACCTGAACGAGAAAGGCCCGCGATGATCGCGGGCCTTTCTCGTTGGCAGCTGCTTGTTGCCGATCAGAAGCGGTCGCCCGCGTTCAGGGTGCCGGCCTCAGCCACCGGCTCGCCGGCCGGGGCCACCACCGCGCCGTGCTCGTGGCCCTCGTGGTGATCATGACCAGGCATGGCGGGATGCGCACCACCCTCGTTGATGTGCGGCGCGATGATGAGCGCCACGATCGAGGTCAGCTTGATGAGGATGTTCATCGAGGGGCCCGAAGTGTCCTTGAAGGGATCGCCCACGGTATCGCCGGTCACAGCGGCCTTGTGGGGGTCGCTGCCCTTCTTGTAGGTCTGGCCGTCGATCACCACGCCCTTCTCGAAGCTCTTCTTGGCATTGTCCCAAGCGCCACCGGCGTTGTTCTGGAAGATGCCCATGAGCACACCGCTCACGGTGATGCCGGCGAGCAGGCCACCGAGGGCCTCGGGACCGAAGGCGAAGCCCACGATGATGGGGCTGAGCAGCGCCAGGGCGCCGGGCAGGATCATCTCGCGGATGGAGGCCTGCGTGCTGATGGCCACGCACTTCTCATACTCCGGCTGGGCCTTGTATTCCATGATGCCGGGGATCTCCTTGAACTGGCGGCGGACCTCCTTCACCATGTCCATGGCGGCCTTGCCCACCGCGCTGATGGCCATGCTGCTGAAGAGGAAGGGGATCATGGCGCCCACGAACAACATGGCGAGCACGTTGGCCTTGTAGATGTCGATGGCGGTGATGCCGGCGAGGCCCACGTAGGCGGCGAACAGCGCCAGCGCGGTGAGGGCGGCGGAAGCGATCGCGAAGCCCTTGCCCGTGGCTGCGGTGGTGTTGCCCGTGGCATCGAGGATGTCGGTGCGCTCACGGACTTCCTTGGGGAGACCGCTCATCTCGGCGATACCGCCGGCGTTGTCGGCGATGGGACCGAAGGCGTCGATGGCGAGCTGCATGGCGGTGGTGGCCATCATGCCGGCAGCCGCGATGGCCACACCATACAGACCGGCCAGGTGGAAGGCACCAAAGATGCCTGCGGCCAGCACGATGATCGGCAGGAAGGTGCTCTCCATGCCCACGGCCAATCCACCGATCACATTGGTGGCGTGGCCCGTGCCGCTCTTCTGCACGATGCTATCCACCGGCTTGCGGCCCATGGCCGTGTAGTACTCGGTGATGTAGCTCATGAGGAAGCCCACCACCAGGCCGAGCACGATGGCGTAGAAAATGTTGATGCTCTCGACCACCAGGCGCACATCACCGCGGATGAACTCCACACTGCTGGGGAACATCCAGCCGATGACGAAGTAGCTGGCGATGGCCGTGAGGATGATGCTGCCGATGTTGCCCTTGTTCAAGGCGGCCATCACGCTGTCGGTGTCCTTGTTGATGCGCACGAAGAAGGTGCCGATGATGCTGAACACGATGCCGAGACCCGCGATGAGCATGGGGAGCAGGATCGGGGCCATGCCGCCGAAATTGTCCGCGCTCACCACTTCGCGACCGAGCACCATGGTACTGAGGATGGTGGCCACGTAGCTGCCGAAGAGGTCGGCGCCCATGCCGGCCACATCGCCCACGTTGTCGCCCACGTTGTCGGCGATGGTGGCGGGGTTGCGGACGTCATCCTCGGGGATGCCGGCCTCCACCTTGCCCACCAGGTCGGCGCCCACGTCCGCGGCCTTGGTGTAGATGCCACCGCCCACACGGGCGAAGAGGGCGATCGACTCGGCGCCGAGGCTGAAGCCCGCGAGCACCTCGAGGGCCTTCATCATCTCCTCGCCATTGGCGGAAGCCCCGTTCACGTACATGTGGTAGAACCAAATGAACAGCACGCTGAGACCCAGCACAGCAAGACCGCTCACGCCGAGGCCCATCACGGTGCCACCGTTGAAGCTCACCTTGAGGCCCTGCGCCAGGCTGGTGCGGGCGGCCTGGGTGGTGCGCACGTTGGCCTTGGTGGCGATGTTCATGCCGATCCAGCCGGCGAAGGCGCTGAAGAACGCACCGATGAGGAAGGCCACGGCGATGAACCAATCGCTGTGCTCCACCAGCGTACCGCTCCAAGCGAGCAGCACGGCGGCGATCGCGGCGAACACGCCGAGCACCTTCCACTCGGCCTTCAGGAAGGCGCTTGCACCCTTGGCGATGTAGCCCGCCAATTGCTGCATGTTCGCATCGCCGGCATCCTGCTTGTTCACCCAGGCGGCCTTGGCGATCATCACCACCAGGCCCAGCAGGCCCAGCGTGGGGATGTAGTACATCAGTTCACTTCCCATCTCAGTTCGGTTGATCGTTCGTTAACGTGCTGTTCTTCAGTGCATAAGCAACGCCCGTTGCGTTGCAGGGGCGCAAAAATAGGCGAATACCCGGAAGTGATGCGGTGGATGGGCAACTGGCTCAAGGCCTGAGCTCCAGCACGTGCTCTACGCCAAGGTCCCCTCGGCCCACGAGCAGGTCCACGCTGTCGCGACCCACGATGGCCTCCAGTTCCCTGCCCCGCACTTGGATGCGGAAGGTGGTCGCTGCCTGGCCGGGATGGAATACGTGCATGTAGTTCGAGCCGGTCTTGATGTTGGAGCCGGGATCTTTCACCGCGTAGCGGACCACCCGCACCCTCGCTTCCGCACTGGACCGATCGATCCAAGCGGAACCCAGCACCACCAGGAACACGATGCTGAGGAAAAGGCCGAGGACCGCACCACCGCGAGCCTCGCTGTTGCGCTGGTAATAGAACGGCACCACGCGCTTGATCCACCAAAGCACGAACGCGGCGACCACCACACCAACACCACCCATGACGAACACGAAGCTCATTTCCTCCACGATGTTCTCCACGTGGCTTGAGAACAGTTTCATGACCAACATGGTGATGACCAGCACCACGTAGGAAGCGATGTGGACCTGCCGCTCGGTACGGTCCTGTTCCTGCAACGGAGTGGCATCCTCCGGCCCGTGACGGTAGCGATGATGGGCACTGACCAGCAGCGAAATCGCACTGAGGTTCACCAACACGAGCCAACCACCCACCAGCAGAAAGGGGATCGCCCACCATTTGGAGGGCAGCGGCAACAGGTCGATCAGCGCAAGGCCCCCCACACCGGCCAACACCTTGAGGCCGAAGGACCAGTAGAGCTTGCGGAGGCCGCGCTCCACCTCAGCGTGTTCACTGGTGGACATACAGCGGATAAGTTACGCGACATGCTACTCGCCTCAACGCGTGCTTGCCAGTGCGGGGCACTTGCCGCTCGCCGCTTCCCTTACTTCACCAGGTACATCGCCTCCTTCACCGTGCGCACCACGCGCTCCACGCTGGGCAGGCTGGCGTCGATCAGCGAGGGGGTGAAGGGCAGCGGCGTATCGGCCTGGCATACGCGCAGCACCGGGGCGTCCAGGAAGTCGAAGGCGTCCTTCTGCACGCGGAAGGCGATCTCGCTGGCCACGCTGCCGAAGGGCCAGTTCTCGTCCACCACCACCAGGCGGTTGGTCTTCTGCACGCTGCGGATGATCGTCGCGTTGTCCAGCGGGCGGATGGTGCGCAGGTCGATCACCTCGGCGCTGATGCCCTCCTTGGCGAGCTCCTCGGCCGCTCCCAAGGCCACCTTCATCATCTTGTTGAAGGAGACGATGGTGACGTCGGTGCCTTGGCGCTTCACATCGGCCACACCGATGGGCAGCAGGTACTCACCATCGGGGATCTCGCCCTTGTCGCCGTACATGCGCTCGCTCTCCATGAAGAGCACCGGATCGTTGTCGCGAATGGCGGCCTTCAGCAGCCCCTTGGCATCGTAAGGATTGCTGGGGCTGATCACCTTGAGGCCCGGTATGTTGGCGTACATCGCCTCGAAGCTCTGGCTGTGGGTGGCGGCCAGTTGGCCGGCGCTGCCGTTGCCGCCGCGGAACACGATGGGGATGTGGAACTGCCCACCGCTCATCTGCAGCATCTTGGCCGCGTGGTTGATGATCTGGTCGGCGGCCAGGATGGCGAAGTTCCAGGTCATGAACTCCACGATGGGGCGCAGGCCGTTCATGGCGGCACCCACGCCGATGGCGCTGAAACCCAGCTCGGCGATGGGCGTGTCGATCACGCGCTTCTCCCCGAACTCCGCCAGCATGCCCTTGCTCACCTTGTAGGCGCCGTCGTACTCGGCCACCTCCTCGCCCATGAGGAACACACTGGGGTCACGGCGCATTTCTTCGCTCATGGCCTCGCACAGGGCCTCTCGCATCTGGACAGTACGCATGGGTCGTCTTCAGGAATGGGTCCCAAAGGTAGGTGCGCGGGCGAAGATGTGGCCTTCGGCGCCCACTTCAGGTCCGCCCGATCTCGTCCGCCTTGCTGGTGGTGGACACCACGCGGCCCTGATCGATCACCACTTCCTGCTTCACCACCTGAACGGCATCAGGTCCGGGCCGGATGGGCCTTCCGTGCTCACGCGCCCGGACATAAATGAACTCAGCGCCCAGGAAGAAGATCTGCGAACTGTAGTAGACCCATAGCAACAGCGACATCAGACCAGCGGCTGCCCCGAACGCCGAGGTGGGGTCCGAAAGCTGGAAGTAAAAGGTCAGCGCGTACTGCCCAACAGCGAAAAGCAGGGTAGTAAGCACCGCGCCGGGGACCACATCGCTCCAGGTCACCGTGGTATCGGGCAAGTACTTGAACAATGCGGCGAACACGGCCGCCGTGATGCCCAAGGAGACCAATGAAGAGGAGGCCATGATCGCCACGGCCGCGGCACCAGGAAGCAGTTCAGCGATCCTGGTGGAGAATGACGTGACCGCTGCCTCAAGTACGAAGCTGACCACCATGAGGAAACCCAGGCCAAGTACGAGGGAAAAGGACAGCAACCGGCCCAACAAGAAGCCAAGCACGGTGCTCTTCGGCTTGGGCTGGATCTCCCAGATGCGGTTCAGCGAGGTCTTCAACGCGTTGAAGACCCCCGTGGCGCCCACCACCAGGGTAAGGGTACCCACCACGGTGGCCACAATGCCTTGGCCGCTCTCGTAAGCGTTGCCCAGCAAGCCCTGCAAGGCCTTGGCCGTATCCGTACCCACGAACTCGGTCAACTTGGTGAACAACTGCCCTTCTGCCGCCGAAGGGCCTGCCAACAGGCCGGCCACAGCGATGATCACCACCAGCATGGGCATGATGGAGAAGATGGTGTAGAAGGCGAGCGCCGCACCGAGGTCAAGCGTCTCGTCCTCCATGTAGGCCCGCTGTACCATCCGCACGTAGCGGACAACGTTCCGGAGCCCGTGCTTCGCTGCCGCCACCGGTCCCGTTGTGTTGGACATCATTGGCAAAGGATCATCACAAGCCGAAGGCCGGTCAGGGTATGACGAACGGATACCGCACCACCCCATCACCGGCCCGCAGCACGGCCACATAGGTACCTGACGTGAGCCCCACCAGCGGCCACGTGTGGCGCCCACCGCGCTGCAACCGGGTGATCGCTGCCCGGCGCCCGCTCGGATCGTAGACCTCCACCTGTGCCATCGTCACCGAAGGGCCCAGGTCCAGCTCCAATCCTCCCGAGACCCTATCGAACCACACCCGTGCATCGAAGAGCGACCGTTCCTCCAGACCGACGGTGGTGACGGACAGGCAGATCGAGGTGTCAGCACAACCATTCTGCTGCACGATCACCGCGTAATCCCCGTTCGCTGTCGCATTGTAGAACTGCTGCGTGGCCCCGGGAATGAGCGTGAAGCCCGCATCGCAATCCACCCATTGCCAGGTGGCGGGGTTCGGAGCTTGGGCGATGAGCGTGAGGTTGTTCTGCACCACGCCCACGTTCACCGGGATGACCGACAGGTCCACGACCACCAAGGAGTCACAGCCGCCGGCCGTGGGGAGGGTGCGCACATAGGTCCCGGCCTCGGTCAGGGTTTCATCGCCCAACTGATAGCTCCCGCCCGAGCAGATGGTGGCCGAGATCGTCCCGGCCATCGGCACACCGGCCACCCAGTTGCTGGAGGTGCCCGAGAGCGCGGCGCCCTGCAGTACACCGTTCTGGTTGCCGGCCAGGTCGGTCACCGTGGTGAGTCCCGGATTGTTCCCATCCGCCGTGCCCTGGTCCAAGCGGTAATAGAGCCGCAGGTCCTCGTCCGATGGATCGGCGCCATACTGCATGATGCAACTGAGCTCCTGCTCGGTGAGCCCTCTGCGCCACAACGTCACCTCATCAACCCGGCCATCGAGGAAGATCTGCGTGGAACCGGGAATGGGCATGTTACCGATGCGGAAGATGCCTGTTGAGGTGGCGATCGTACCATTCGCCGGTGTGGATCCGACCGGAACCCCATCGTGGTACATGGTGAGCGTGCTGCCATCATAGGTCAGTGCCACGTGCTGCCAGGTGTTCAGGGTCAGGAGCCCTACTGAGTCCAGGGTGAACACCGTGTTGGCGCTGTTCCTGAACCGGCCTTCCATGGTGGTGCCGTAGGTCTGCAGCAGGTAGAAGTCGCATTCGGTGTTGTCCCGGAAGCCGGCGAAGGCCTCCATGTTGGGCCAGTTGGCGTTCCGGGTGGGATAGACCCAGCAGGTCATGCTGAAACCGGTGGCGTTGGCGATCTGACCGGAGCCATTGGCCACCACCACCTGGTCGTCCAACCCATCGAGGTCGATCGCGTTCTGCGAGAGCGCAGGGAGTGACCAGAGGACAAGGCCAACGGCCGGAAGGGAGTGGATGTGCTTCATGGCAGGATGGGTCTGGTGGACCGAAATCTGCACCGTAGTCGCCTTGGGGGAAAGCCACCGTCGTTCCATCGTGGTCCGTAAGTTTGCGCCCCCTTTCACGGCCACCGCTGCGGTGGCTTGGCGAACGGAATACCGAACCCAGTTGTTCCCGAACCGATGAAGATCCTCGTCCTTCTCAGTCAGGTGCCTGATACCACGGCGCGCATCGCCTTCACCAACAACAACACGCAGTACGATGCCAACGGCGTCACCTTCATCGTGAACCCTTACGATGAGTGGTATGCACTGGTGCGGGCCTTGGAGCTGAAGGAGGCCGCCGGTGCCGGCAGTGTCACCACCATCACGGTGGGCGGTACCGACACCGAGGCCACCATCCGCAAGGGCCTGGCCATCGGCGCAGACGAGGCGGTGCGTGTGGATGCCCAGCCGACCGACGCCCTGCAGGTGGCCGAGCTCATTGCCGCCTATGCCAAGGACAAGGGCTTCGACCTGGTGCTGGCCGGCAAGGAGACCATCGACCACAATGGCGGCCAGGTGGGTGCCATGGTGGCCGAACTGCTGGACCTGCCCTATGTGCCCCTGGTGAGCAAGCTGGACGTGGCCAGTGGCACGGCCACGGTGGAACGCGATGTGCCCGGTGGCGTGGAGGTGCTGGAGGTGAAGCTGCCGGTGGTGCTGAGCGCCGCCAAAGGCCTGGCCGAGCAGCGCATCCCCAACATGCGTGGCATCATGGCCGCCCGCACCAAGCCCCTGCAGGTGGTGCCCGCCGGTGCCACCAGCAATGTGGGCGGCACCGTGAAGTTCGAGCTGCCCCCGGCGAAGGGCGCCGTGAAGATGATCCCTGCCGAAGAGGCCGGCAAGCTCATCGAGTTGTTGCACACCGAAGCAAAAGTGATCTGAACGTACCTGCAGCGTCGTCCGGTATGTATCGGACCCACCAGGTCGAACTACCCGTTCCAAGAAAATGATCCGCAGGCCTGACGAGGCCCCAAAGAGTTCCCAGCACATGAGCACGATCGTCTTCATCGACACCCGCGGCGAGAAGCTGCCCAAGGCGGCCCAGGAGGCCGTGACGTACGCCAGCACGCTGGCCGGTGGCCCCGTGACGGCCGTCACCTTCGGCGGTAGCGCGGAACTGTCCAACCTCGGCGCCCAAGGCGCTTCCAACGTGATCGTGGCGCGGTCCATCACCACCGTGGACAGCCAGCAGCTGACCACGTTGGTGGCCGAGGTGGCCGCCAAGGTGGGGGCCACCACCATCGTGTTTGTGCATGATGCCACCGGCAAGGCCGTAGCTCCCCGTCTGGCCGCCCGTCTGAAAGCCGGTCACGTGGCCGGCGCCATCGCCCTTCCTGAGGAGGGCCGTTTCAAGCGGAACGTGTTCAGCGGCAAGGCCCAGGCCTGGATGGAAGTGACCAGCCCGGTGAAGGTGGTGAGCCTGATGCCCAACTCCATCGCCATTGCCAAGGGCGATGGCACCGCGACCGTGGAAGAATACGCGGGCGATCTTGGCGCCGCACGCATCACCGTGAAGGAGCTGCGCAAGGCGGGTTCGGGTATCCCCCTGCCCGAGGCCGAGCTGGTGGTGAGCGCCGGCCGAGGCATGAAGGGTCCCGAGCACTGGGGTCCTGTGGAGGAGCTGGCCCGCGAGCTGAGGGCTGCCACCGCCTGCAGCCGCCCCGTGGCCGACATGCACTGGCGTCCGCACCACGAGCACGTGGGGCAGACCGGTGTGGCCATCCGGCCCAACCTCTATATCGCCATCGGCATCAGCGGCGCCATCCAGCACCTGGCCGGTGTGAACCAGAGCAAGGTGATCTGCGTGATCAACAAGGACCCCGAGGCCCCCTTCTTCAAGGCCGCCGATTACGGGATCGTGGGCGATGCCTTCGAGGTGCTGCCCAAACTGATCGAGGCCGCCAAGAAGTTGAACGCGGAGCGCTGAGCTCCCCTTGTACCACGAACGCCCCGCATCCCCTCCGGATCGGGGCGTTCGTGTATCTTCACGGCCCGTCCGCCACTGCATGGAGAAGGTCGAGCTGCGCTTCCTGAGGATCACGTACAGTCACACCCATGCCGGGGCCTATGCGCTCATCCTGAGCGAGGTGCATGGCGACCGACGCCTGCCGATCATCATTGGGGGCGTGGAGGCGCAGGCCATCGCCATCCAGGTGGAGAACATCAAGCCGGCCCGGCCCCTTACGCACGACCTGTTCAAGAACGTAAGCGACACCTTGGGCTTCACCCTCAAGGAGGTGATCATCAACGATCTGGTGGAAGGCATCTTCCACGCCAAGCTGGTGGTGGAGCAGAACGGGCGCGAGGTGGAGATCGATGCACGGAGCAGTGATGCCATCGCCCTGGCCCTGCGCTTCCAGTGCCCCATCCACACCTACGAGTTCATCCTCGGGGCCGCCGGATTGAAGGTGGAGGAAGGTGAGGAGGAGCCCGAGGAGGAAGGCAAGAAGGCCCGCGGGGAGAAGAAGGCCACCACCATCGAGGAGTTGCGTTCCATGCTGGAAGAGGCCTTGGATAGCGAGGACTACGAGCGGGCCTCCAAGCTGCGCGACGAGATCAAGCGCCGCGAAGGCACCAACTGAGCAGTTCCTGGAACACCGTTGTCACCTGACGTGGTGCGGACGTGTTCCAACCCAAGCGTCCCACTTCGTTCGCGAAGATCATTGCGGCGCCTTCGCCGATCGCATGGTCACGAGATAGACCACGGCGCCGAGGCCCACGATCACCAGGCTTCCGATGGTGAAGGCGGGTTTGAACACGAGCAGATTGAGGCAGAAGGCCAGGGCGCAGACGATGTACAGTGCGGGCACCCAGGGATAACCCACGGCGCGGTACGGACGCTCCGCATCGGGCTCCCGCTTACGCAGGATGAAGATGCCCGCAATGGTGACGATGTAGAAGAGCAATGAGGCGAAGGTGGCATAGTCCAGCAGGTCGCCGTAGGTGCCGCTGAAGCAGAGCACGCACGACCAGATGCACTGCACCCACAGCGCCCATTGCGGCACACCCCGGCTGCTGAGGTGCCCCGCCTTCTTCAGGAAGAGCCCCTCCTTGGCCATAGCGTAGTACATCCGGGGCCCCACGAGCACATAGCCGTTGATGCAGCCGAAGGTGCTCACCATGATGAGGATGGCCATGACCGATACCGCCGCCGGTCCCATGATCACCTGCGCGGCCGCGGTCCCCACGCGGTCGGCCTCGGCGTTCATGATGGCCTCACCAGGCAGGAGGCTCAGGTAGGTGATGTTGGCCAGCACATAAAGACCGGTCACCAGGAAGGTGCCGAGCAGCAGGCTGCGCGGGATGTTGTGCTGAGGCTCCTTCACCTCGCCGGCGATGAAGGTGATGCTGTTCCATCCGTCGCTGCTGAAGAGCGAGCCCACCATGGCCACACCCAGCGCGCTCAGCAGGGCCGCGCCGGTGAGCGGGGTCATGACCTCATCGGCGCCGCGGGTGGCCGCCTCCCAACCGGTGCTGAAGTTCGTGGCCAGCACATCGGTGCCCAGGCCCACGGCCAGGCCCACCACCACCAGCGCCAGCACGGCGATGATCTTGGCCGTGGTGAAGATGCTGTTGAGGGTCTTGCTGCTCTCCACTCCACGCGTATTGAACCAGGTGAGGAGCAGGATGGTCGCCACTGCATAGACCTGGGCGGAACTCACCTTCACGAAGCCCAGATCGAGCAGGATGTTGTCCGGCGAGAGCACCGGGAAGAACACCGCGCTGAACTTGGCGAAGGCCACGGCCACGGCAGCGATGATGCCCGAGGTGATCACCGTAAAGGCCGTCCATCCGTAGAGGAAGGCCGTGAGCCGCCCATACGCGCGTTGCAGGTACACGAACTGCCCCCCGGCCTTGGGCATCATGCCGGCCAGCTCGCCGTAGCTCAAGGCCGCCAGCACGGTGAGCACGCCCGCGACCACCCAGGCCACCAGCAGCCAGGCCGGTGAACCAAGGTCGCGCAGCATGCCCGCGCTCACGATGAAGATGCCGGAACCGATCATGGAACCGGCCACGAGCATGGTGGCGTCCCACAACCCGAGGGAACGATGGAAGTGGCCCATTCGGAAAGGCTACAGGCCCTGCTGCAGTTTGCTGTGCTTACGGCCGTAGACGAAGTAGATGAGCACACCGATGGCCATCCATACGAAGAGGCGCAGCCAGGTATCCAGCGGCAGGAAGGCCATCTGCACCAGACAGATGCCCGCTCCGAGCAAGGGCACCAGGGGCACCCACGGGGTGCGGAACGGACGGGCCATCTCGGGCCGCGAACGGCGCAGCACGATGATGCCGAAGCACACGATGACGAAGGCGAGCAGGGTGCCGATGCTCACCAGTTCGCCGAGCAGGCCGATGGGGAAGAGGCCCGCGATCACGGCGGCCACCGAGCCAGTGAGGATGGTGGTGATGTGCGGGGTCTTGAACTTCGGATGCACCTTGGAGAAGACCGGCGGCAGCAGGCCGTCGCGGCTCATGCTGAAGAAGATGCGCGGCTGGCCCATCAGCATCACCAGGATCACCGAGCTGAGGCCGGCGATGGCGCCCACCTTGATCAATGGCGCCAGCCAGCCCAATGCCCCACCCGTGCTGTCGATGGCCAGTGCAATGGGGGCCGGCACGTTCAGCTCGGTGTAGTGCACCATGCCGGTCATCACGGCCGCCACCACCACGTAAAGGACCGTGCATACAAGCAACGAGTACAGGATGCCCTTGGGCATGTCGCGCTGCGGGTCCTTGGCCTCCTGGGCCGCTGTGCTCACGGCATCGAACCCGATGTAGGCGAAGAAGATCACGCCGGCACCGGCCAGGATGCCCTGCCAGCCGAAACGTCCAACACCGGTCGCTTCGGTAACGCGCTCAGGGATGTACGGGAACCAGTTCGCGGTGTCCACATACCACATGCCGAAGAAGATGAAGAGGAGGATCACCGCCAGTTTAGCCAGCACGATGATGTTGTTGAAGCGGGCCGATTCGCGGATGCCGCGCACCAGCAGCCAGGTCATGATGGCCACGATGACCACGGCCGGGAGGTTCACGATGGCGCCGGTGGCATGCCAGCCGCTGGCATCATGCACGAAGGGAGCCGAGGTGAGCGCCACAGGCAGGTGTATGCCGAAGCCCTCCAGGAAGCTCACCATGTAGCCGCTCCAGCCCACGGCCACCGTGCTGGCCCCGAAGAGGTACTCCAGGATGAGGTCCCAGCCGATGATCCAGGCCAGGAACTCGCCCAGCGTGGCGTAGGAGTAGGAATAGGCGCTGCCGCTGATGGGCAGCATCGAGGCGAACTCGGCATAGCACAGGCCGGCGAACAGGCAGCCCAGGCCGGACACAATGAACGAGATGGTGAGCGCCGGGCCGGCGTGGTTGGCCGCCGCCGTGCCGGTGAGCACGAAGATGCCCGTGCCAATGATGGCACCGATGCCGAGCGCCACGAGGTTGGTGGCCGTCAACGTGCGCTTCAGCGCATGCTCACCTTCGGCCTCGCCGGTCTTCAGGAGCTGTTCCACCGATTTGGTGGCAAAGAACTTGTTCGCCATGGGTTGGGTTGCAGATACGGCGCCAAGATGGGGCTTTGCCCGCACAACGCCAAGCCACCTCATCCGGGGGATCGCGCCGCAGCACCCGGACCATGCATCAGGTTGTGCGGGACATGGGTACTTTGGGGGCCGCATGCGCCTCGACGAGACCCGGATCCTACGTTCGTTCAGCACAGGGCGCGTGCTCATTCCCGTGCTCATCGGGCTCGGGTTCACCGCCTTCCTCATCTGGCGCAATGCCAACTGGGAGGCCCTGGACGGCGTTCACTGGACCTGGCGCACCACCTTCTGGATGCTGCTGGCCGCGCTGAGCGTGGTGG
>Ga0315900_10001004_pt1 | contig 45455 bp, 42 predicted proteins | sample LakEriMetagenome_FD_203521 | JGI IMG/M metagenome (GOLD analysis project Ga0315900, IMG submission 203521) | Freshwater fungal communities from buoy surface, Lake Erie, Ohio, United States - Buoy 12 MA114 | ecosystem: Environmental > Aquatic > Freshwater > Lake > Lake biofilm | place: USA: Lake... | reverse complement strand
CCTGATTACCCTGAGCACCTTTAGGCCCTCGAGCATTATCTATAATTAAAGTTGAATTATCATTAAAAGTATATTCGATCGAATCGGTGCCGGCAATTACTTGAGCACTGGTTATAAATTTACCATCGGCCCCCGTTATTCCTTGTATGCCTTGTAAACCTTGTATACCCTGATTACCCTGAGCACCTTTAGGCCCTCGAGCATTATCTATAATTAAAGTTGAATTATCATTAAAAGTATATTCGATCGAATCGGTGCCGGCAATTACTTGAGCACTGGTTATAAATTTACCATCAATACCATTATTTCCATTTGCACCTAAAGCACCGTTACAAATAAAAGAGGTGGAAGTTATTTCTGATGCATCTAAAATACCATTGTTATTTAAATCGACACCACTATCTAGTTTAACACCACCGTTAGCGCAATTAATACCAGAAGGCTCTATTGAAGATCTTATTAATGCGTTTTTACCATTGACTCCACCTCCACCATTAGCGGCATATAAAGCGAAGGGGACCGACAAAAGTTGATTAGTGCCAATGGAGATATAATTATTAGAAGCATTTGTATCCACTTCAATCTGAATATATTTATTATCAGAAGCCCACGGAATAGAACTAAAAGGGCCTCCAATACCCGTACTAGTTCCGTTTCCGATAACCAGATTAACTACCCCAACACCATTAGACGTAGTATTGTGTATTTCCTGGTAAACGTTTGTTGACAAAAAAACTGTTGGTCCACTTTTGATAGTAATTTTCAAGTCGATCGTTTTATTTCGGATTAAAGATCCACCGGTTCTTCTTAAAACAGACTGGTAATTGAAGCCTTGAGGCTGAGCAAATGCTTCGTTAGCAATTAAGCACACTAAAAGAATAAATAAGAATCGGAATTTAAATAACTTCATGAATAAATACTTAGAGAAACCTCTCTTTTAAAAATAATATTTTTTTTAATCTAAAAAAAATATATTTTAAAGGATATGCTTAAAAAAGCAGACAATAAAATAGTTTCTAATAACGTACACCTATAACCAAGATGTCATCTACCTGTTCTTCACGATTCCTCCAGTCCTCTATTGTCCTGTTTAGTAAATCGCGCTGTTCTTCCATAGATTTCTTTTGAATATTAATCAATAAATCTCTAAATCGGGCCGCCATAAACTTTTTACCCTTAGGACCGCCAAATTGGTCGCAATATCCATCTGTGGTTATATAAATGGAATCCCCTTTAGTAAGTTGAATTGAGTGATTTTGATACTTATTTAAATCATCGGCTACAAAGGAACCGATAGACATTTTATCAACCTTAATTTCCGTTAATTCCGATTCTCTCAAGTGGAATAAAGGATTAAAGGCACCTGAAAATTCGAGCACACCTGTTTCAAAATCAAGAGAACAAATGGTTAAATCCATCCCATCCTTTGTTGTGTTTTCGCTTCTTCCCTGGTGAAGTGTGGCCACTATACCTCGGCTTAATTCATCCATAATTTGAGACGGGCTTGGGTCATCAAATAAATATAAAGCATGTTTTAAAACATTATGACCAATTAAAGACATAAATGCGCCAGGTACACCATGCCCTGTACAATCAACAGCGGCAAAATATGCTTTACGTCCTTTTCTTTCTAACCAATAAAAATCTCCGCTTACGATATCTTTGGGTTTAAATAAAATAAAACTTTCCGGGAGAACTTCTTTAACAAAATGTGCAGGAGGTAAGATTGCGTCCTGCAAACGTTTGGCATATTTAATTGAATCCGTTTGTTGCTCGAACAAGAAAGATAATTTTTTTCGTTGGTGTTCAATTTCCTCTTTCTGACGAACTACCTCTTCAGTTCTTTCCTTAACTTTTTGTTCGAGGTTACTGGTCAATTCAGATAAATCCTGGCTCATCCTAATTAAGGATAATCCAAGGCTATCATCATCCGATAGTGGCTTAAAGTCGGTAGAAAAATTTCCGGAACCCACCTGATTAGCAAAATCAACGGTTCGTTTTGTTCCTCCAATAAGAGAGTTGAGGGCATTAGTCATATCCCCTATCTCGTCGTTGCGTTTTTCGTCAAGTTCATCAGTAACAATACCTTTAGACATTTTTAACAACACTGTACGCACCTTGGAAACTGGTTTTACTATCGATCTAATAGTAAAAACAGCAATTAATAACCCCCCAACCACCAATACAAAACCAAAAGTTCTAACAAAACTGATTAATACATCAAAAGAGTTAACCATTTCTTTACTAACACCTCTGGCATTTTGTTGTTGGTATAAAATAATTTTATGTAAATCGTTTAATATTTCGCGAGCCAGTACATCAATCTCGCCATTATCTTCGATCGAAAAACGAGCAGGTAATTTAAGCATCTCATCGTTATATGATTCAAAGTCGGTTAACTGCATTATTACATCTTCCTGATAACGCTTAAATAAATTATCAATTTTAAAAAATATGGAGTCAACCGATTTTTGTTCATGAGCTTTCCAATATTGAGAAAAGCTTTTAACTTTTGTTTTAAGTTCGGGATAACCTTTGTAAATTAACTTATTTAATTCAACTTTATCCTTATGATCTGGTCTGCTTTGATAATAAACCCAATTGGATATATACATTTTTGACTGAAGAATCATCAAGTTTAGTTCCTCGAGCGAAACTACGGATGGATTATAGATATTATTAATCTTGTCGTTAATTTGTTTAGATGAATTAATAGTACTATTTGTTAAAATAAAAACAACCAGCGTTAAAAAGAGTAAAATCCCAAAACCAAATCCAATTCGAAGTCCTATAGTTATTCTCATACTATTTGGAAAGTTTATCTAATTGTTCTTTATAAAAGTTCGATTTTTCGAAATCATTAAGGCTAAAGTAAATTCCTTGCAAGGCCATAAGCGTTTCTCTGCGATTGGGTATAATTTCATTAGCCTTTTGTTCAAAAGGCAGCGCTTTTTTAAAGAGGGCAATCGTTTTATCTTCAATATCATTTAAAGCTATCAAATCAAGATCGTACTCCATATCATTAATTATGTGGACAGCATGATTGTAAAACAACATACCAAGATTGTAATTGGCCGAATAATTTTTTGAATCTAAGGACAAAACCTTGTTATAGGTTTCCTCTATTTTTTCAATTAAACCCGTATTTTTTTTCCAATCGTTATTGTATAGCTGAGTGAGGGCAGTAGCTGCAGCTAGTAAAAATTCAATTTCTTTTTTTCTGGCATCAAAACTCGAATCTACCTTAGGCATGTTTGTTAGATATGTAGAATATAATGGAGTAGCATTATCGATATTACCAGTTTGAATAATTTTAGCAGCTTCGTTATAAAATAGCGTCAGTAAATGATTTAATTGTTTACGAATATCTTCTGTATTTTCTTTGTTTACATCTAATTTTTTTGCCATGTCCAAAGCTGAAATGGCTTCTTTGCGGAGTTGCCATGCAGTTTCTGGGGATTGTTTGGCTAATTCTTTGTAAATAAATCCTTTGTAAATCCAAGTGCGGGAATCTTTATTGTATACAGAAGAGTATTGAACTTGGTCTATGATTTCTTTAGCCAATTTAACCTCGCCCGATTGACATTTGGTAATAGCCAAGTCTACACTATCTATTTGAGCTAAAGCACTCAGGTTAGCCAATATCAAAATTAATATGTTAAAAAACCACTTCATTAATTGACCAACATGCAATTCATATTTTTTTCAAATTCGGAACTAACCGTAATTCGCTGTTTAGAAACGACTGCCTTATTAAATTCATATTTAAGTTTACTTTCCCTGTAAGTTAGACTTATGGAAGCGCCCTGTTGAGCATAACCTTCTTTTTCGGTGATTAGCAGGGTACTTTGTGACTTGCACTTTGAAATAAGCTTTTGAACCGAAAACTGACTTTCGCGAGGAACAAATAAAACGTGATATTTTTCAACCTCCTCTATAGATTTTAAATATTTGATTTCAATTTTTTGACTGCCAATGCTTTTGTTAGAGGTGATATTGGTAAATTGTTCTTTGAAGGCCGCAGTTGGTTCACCTGCAAAAGCGATAATGAAGTTTCCTGATTTATAATCAGTTGGCCAATCGAAATAATTTTTAGCAAAAGAATAAATGTAAAGGGCTTTCATTTTTGCCCCAGTATCTACCATGGGCTGTTGAACAGGCATAAATGCCGATAAAACAATAAATAATATGGATAAGATAAAAAGTTTCACTTAGGGGCTAAGTATCAAATTTACAAAAAAAAACCAAAGAGTCTAAAAAATCAGAGTTTACCCTCATTGTATAGTTTAGCCGCCAAAATAATACCCACTACCGATATGGCATCAGTAATTTTATTCTGATAAACCAGCTTTTCAGCTTCCAAAATATGTATTTTTTGGATCTGCAAAACTTCTGATTCCTCGGGCTCTGCACTCTCAAATTTTAGGTTTTGGGCCAAATAAATTATAGCTAATTCGTTAGTTGCCGAATTACTTAAGTGCAACCTGTAAATTTCTTTAAATTCCTGAGCCACTATACCCGACTCTTCTTTTAATTCCCTTTTTGCCGTATTTAAAGGATCTTCATTTTCCGGACAGCCTCCTTCCACAATTTCCCAACTGTATTGATTTATAGGAAAACGATATTGTCCAACCAACCAGGTAAATCCCTTTTCGTCTATAGGTATTACGCCAATGGCCAGGTTTTTAAACTCCACTGTTGTATAAACTGCAGGATTTCCGGCAGGATTAACCACATCGTGATGAACAATTTTTATCCAGGGAGTTTCATGCACTGTATGAAGATTTTTAGTTTTCCAGGGATTAGAAGATGAATCAGACATATATTGAATAAAGATTTTAATTATAATTTTGCCTGAAATTAATGACCTAAAATATGAAAAAGAAATTTTTAAATTTATTTGCTGCCCTTATTGTTTTGTCTCTACTGTTTTCTTCATGTGGAAGCCTTGTAAATTCGAAGTTTGCAAAAAGAAAATATACAGCCGGAATTTTTATTAATAAAAAAGAAAATATTGACCAAATTTCAAAAGATACACACGCAACTAATTTGCCACAAAATGAAGGTAAAGAGACTGTTCACAATAAATCCGAATGTGTTTTAAAACCTATAGATTTAGAAATTATAAAAACCTCTAATGAATTAAATAAAGAAATTAAACTCGAAAAGAGAAATGAAATTAAAAAGTTGAGCACTAAAAATTCGAACACAGATTCTCGCTATAGTCTTACAATCAATATTAAAAAAGGAAGACAAGCTAAAGCTCCTTATAAAGATAACCAGGATGAAAGTACAACAGAGCAAGACAATACGTTGCTGCTCATAAAAATTATTATCGCAATTTTTATACCTCCACTTGCCGTTTTTATTCATGAAAAGGCCACAACCGATTTTTGGATAGATCTAATTCTGTGGTTATTTTTTGGTGTTGGAAGAGTTTTACCCTTCTTTTTTGGTTTTTGGGGCGTAGCCTTTATTTATGCCCTTTTTGTAATTATGGGACTAATTAACTTAGGATAAAAAAAGTAGATAAAAAAAGAGGCTTTCTAAATTAGAAAGCCTCTTTTTTTATTGAAGAAAATTATTGCTTTAAAAACCTATCCAGTCTTTTAACCGTTTTATCTTTACCAAACAACGATACCATCTCGAAAAAATGAGGACCGCCTGATGCACCACTTACCGCCACTCTGGCTAATTGTAGAACTTGATTAGGTACAATGCCATTGGCTTCGGCAGCAAGTTTAAACTCGGACTCAATGTTAGGAGCAGAAAATTCTCCGTTAAACACTTTCAATCGATCATTAAAATCGGAAATTACTTTTTTAGTTTGATCATTTAATTTTTTACTCAATACGTTTTCGTCGTACTTCTCAAATTCTTCAAAAAAGTAGGATCCTTGAGCCCAAAAGTCACTAATAAACTGTGCCTTTTCTTTCATTAAAGAGCAAAAGCTGACTAAATATGCATCGCTATATCCTTCAATTCCTTTCTCTTTTAAAATAGGTTTAAACAGTTGAGCAAGTTGCTCGTTAGATTTAGCCCTTAAATATTGCTGGTTAAACCACTTAGTTTTATCTGGATCGAATTTAGCGCCTGATTTATTTACTCTCTCAAAAGAAAATAAGGAGATCATTTCATCCATAGAAAGAATTTCCTGTCCACCACCGGGGTTCCAACCCAAAAGCACCAACATATTTGTAAAAGCATCCGGAAAAAATCCTGATTCTTTGTAACCCACGTAACTTTCACCGGTGCGTTCGTCGAACCAATTTAAAGGAAACATTGGTAAACCTGATTTATCACGTTTAGATAATTTACCATTACCATCCGGCTTAAGGATAAGTGGTAAATGCGCCAGCTTGGGCATTTTATCACCCAAACCTAAAAAACGATACGTTAAAACATGGGCGGGTGCAGAGGGTAACCACTCTTCTCCACGCACAACATGCGAAATTTCCATTTCAATATCATCAACTATATGCGCTAAATGGTATGTAGGCATACCATCCGATTTTAACAACACTTTATCATCCACTTGTGTTGAATTAACTACTACCCAACCACGAATAATATCATGAAAGCGAATTTCTTCATTACGAGGGACTTTTAACCGAACAACATGGGGTATATTTGCTTCAAGTAATTTTTTAACCTCATCCTCGCTTAAAGTAAGAGAATTACGCATAGTTTGTCTGGACACAGCATTATACTGAGGTGCCACAACTTTAGCAGCTTCTAAACGCTTTCGCATTTCATTTAATTCCTCTTCGGTATCAAATGCATAATAGGCATGGCCTGAAGCTATCAACTGGTCGGCATATTTTTTATAAACACCCAAAGCTTTTCTTTCACTTTGGCGGTAAGGCGCATGCTTGCCGTTACCAAAACCAACACCCTCATTGGGTTCTATTCCACACCATTTTAATGCATTTATAATATACTCTTCAGCTCCATTTACATAGCGAGTTTGATCGGTATCTTCGATTCTCAGAATAAAATCGCCACCGTGTTTTTTAGCAAACAAATAATTAAACAGTGCAGTTCTAACACCACCCATATGCAAACCACCAGTAGGACTGGGTGCAAAACGAACTCTAACCTTGTCTTCCATAATTAAAAATAGTGTGCAAAAGTAAGATGTATATTTTAAATAATTGAATTTAGTTTGAAATTACACATAATAAAAAAAGCGACCATCTGGTCGCTTTTAACAATAAAATAAAGATGAGTTATTGAGCTCTTTCCTTGTAACGTTTAATTTGAGTTTTTAATGCATCAACAGCTAAATCGGTAGCTTCTTCAAAAGTTGCACATTGTTTTTTAGCAAACAAATCGTTACCTGGAACGTGCAATCTAATTTCGGCCACTTTATTTTCGTTGCTCTCCGATTTGTCAAGCTTTAAAGTAACTTCGCTTTTCACGATCTTATCGTGCATAACGTTTAATTTACCAACCTTTTCTTCAATAAAACTTAATAATTTTTTGTCGGCATCAAAGTGTACTGACTGAATTTGAATGTTCATAATAGATAGATTTTGTGCGCTTATCCCTTAGGGTGCGCTTGTTTATAAATAGATTTTAATTGTTCGAAATTGCTATGAGTATATACCTGAGTTGCAGCTAAACTGCTATGACCCAGTATAGTTTTTATTGCGTTTAAATCTGCTCCGTTATTTAACATTGAAGTGGCAAAAGAATGTCGTAATACATGCGGACTTCTCTTTTTTTGAGTTGTAACCTCAGCCAGGCTATCTTTCACCAATTTGTAAATTAACATAGGATAAAGCGGTTTACCATTGGGCAGACAAAATAGGAAATTACCGTAATTTTCAATAGTTTTTTTTGATAATTCTATAAATTGAGTTATCTCTGACAACAAAGCCGGATAAAGAGGCACTAAGCGCTCTTTATTTCGCTTACCCAATACTTTAATGGATTGATTACCAACATTTACCTGGCTCAACTTTAAATTTATAAGTTCGGATAAGCGGATACCGGTACCATATAAAAGCTCAACTATTAAATTGTTTCGAGACTCTTCCCATTTTAAGTTTTCGGATGGGGCTTTTTTAACAAAAAGTGTCTCCATTTTTTTGTCGTCTACAAATATGGGTAAACTTTTTTTGACCTTAAGATTCGTGATTTTTTTCACCGGATTTTGGCTTACTTTTCCACCCTTTAGGAGATAGTTAAAATAAGATTTTAAGGCGCTAATTTTTCTATTAATCGTTTTTTCGGCCAAATTCTGTTCAGATAAACTAACAATAAAGCCCCGAACAAGATGATGCGTAATTTTACTCTCGTCGCTTGTAAAATTTGTTTTTGATAAGAATTGAGAAAAGTCGTTGAGGTCTTTTTGATAAGACAAAACTGTATTAACCGAATATTTTTTTTCGAAGCGGAGAAAATCGAGAAATTGGGCGGTGTACATAAAATAAAAAGCTGCCTTGTTTTACGAATGTAACCAAATTAGGTTACAAAAACAAAGCAGCTTTTGGGGTAAAATATTAAAGGATAAGCTTATATAGCTTCAATTCCTCTTTTTAATTGCTCTACATAAGCAGCCTTAATTAACTGCTGACGACGCTCAACTGATGGTTTTGTGAATTTCTGACGGCCACGTAATTGCTTTACAACGCCGGTTTTTTCATACTTTTTCTTATACTTTTTTAAAGCTTTGTCGATTGATTCGCCGTCTTTTACTTGTACAATAATCATTTCTTTGTTTTTTTAAGGACTGCAAATGTATGACAATTTTTAATTTACACCAAAAAAAATTAACTTTTTAGTGTTTAAAATTAATCATCCGTGCATGGTTTCCTTTTTACTGTAATTTTGCATTAAGCCTGCTTCAAAGTTTAGAAACTCCTGCCAACGCTTATCTACATCTAAATGAGACACATAAGTGTGGGCTAATTTTATAAAAGTAGTGTAGTGCGATGCTTCACTGGCCATTAAGCCATGGTAAAAATGGGCCAGCTCGGGGTCCTTAATTTTTTCGGATAACATTTTAAATCGCTCGCAGCTTCTGGCCTCAATTAAAGCAGCGAATATTAATTTATCCATTAAAACAATATCGCGAGTTGCACCCGTTCTTACCATGGTCATCAACTTATTTACATAATCATCTTTACGTTTTGGCCCCAATTTATACCCACGTCTTATTATTATATCATGAACCAGCTTAAAATGAAGCATCTCCTCTTGTGCAATATCAGACAATACCGAAACCATTTCTACATTTTCTGGATACGAAACAATTAATGATATAGCATTAGTTGCAGCTTTTTGTTCGCACCAGGCATGGTCGGTTAAAATCTCGGCAAAATTGGATTCCACCAAATTAACCCAACGAGGATCTGTAGGTAACTTAAGGCCAAGCATTCGATCTGTTTTTTCCAAAAATAAGGGTTTAATAAACAAAAAAACAAATTTACTTTCCCCTCTAAATCAAGAAAAACAAATGAGATATTTGCCCTATTTATATCGCTTGCTTATCCGTAAATAATACTTAATTTGGCCATCCAAAAAAAATTATAAATTATCAATAAATGAAAACAGTTTACATAGTATCAGCCTCCAGAACTCCAATGGGATCATTTGGTGGTGCACTTTCTGCTTTTACCGCTTCGCAATTGGGGTCTTTTGCTATTAAAGGCGCCTTAAATAAAATTAACCTTAAACCTGAATTAGTTCAGGAAGTTATAATGGGGAATGTTCTTTCAGGAAATTTAGGACAAGCGCCGGCCACACAAGCGTCTATATTTGCCGGCATACCTAACACTGTTCCTGCAACAATTGTAAATAAAGTATGTGCTTCGGGAATGAAGGCCGTTATGCTGGCTGCTCAAAGTATTGCCTTAGGATTAAACGATGTAGTGGTTGCGGGAGGAATGGAAAGCATGAGTAACGTTCCTTATTATTTGGATAAAGCCAGAAATGGCGGTTACCGTTATGGACACGGACAATTTATAGACGGATTATTGAAAGACGGATTAATTGACGTATACAGTAACACCCACATGGGAAATTGCGGTGAACTTTGTGCAAAAGAATACAAATTTAGCAGAGAAGAACAGGATGCATTTGCCATTGAAAGTTACAAACGTGCCACTGCTGCTTATGCTGCAGGCAAATACAAAGATGAAATTGTACCCGTTGAAATTAAAGGACGTGATGGATCAGTTACAGCCGTTAGCGAAGATGAACAATATAAAATGGCGAAGTTCGATAAGATACCAACCCTAAAGCCTGCATTTGAAAAAGAAGGTACCATAACTGCTGCCAATGCTTCACCTTTAAGTGATGGAGCGAGTGCTGTTGTTTTAATGAGCAAAGAAAAAGCTGACGAACTTGGTATTAAACCTTTAGCGATAATCAAAGGGTTTGGAGATGCTGCACAAGCACCCGAGTGGTTTACCACCGCTCCAAGCAAGGCTCTTCCGGTAGCATTAAAAAATGCAGGTTTAACATTGGACAAAATAAATTATTTTGAGTTTAACGAAGCCTTTGCGGTTGTTGGTTTAGCGAACAATAAGATTTTAGGTTTAGATGCCTCTAAAGTTAATGTTAACGGCGGGGCAGTTGCACTCGGCCATCCACTCGGAAGTTCTGGATGCAGAATAATAATTGCACTAATTAATGTGTTAAAACAAAACGGCGGTACTTATGGCGCTGCTGCTATTTGTAATGGCGGAGGCGGAGCATCTGCTTTGGTTATTGAAAATGTAAATTAATAAAAGGGGGATTTATCCCCCTTTTTTAATAACCCTTTTTGGGGGAAATTTAAAAATAAACATCATATAAAACCTTACTCTTATAATTACAAAGCCTAGTAGGGTTCTTAATTTTGAAACAATCAATTAAATAACTTATGAAAAAAATACTATTTAGTTTTGTGGCACTTGCGTTTTCTTTAATTTCAGCTATTGCCGACGAAGGGATGTGGATTCCAATGCTTCTGAAGCAATTAAATGAACCACAAATGAAAAAGTTAGGAATGCGTATTAGTGCAGAAGATATTTACAGTATTAACAACGGTTCTTTAAAAGATGCTATTATTCAATTTGGGGGTGGGTGCACCGGCGAGATAGTTTCGGCTAACGGTTTGATACTTACCAATCACCATTGCGGATATGGACAAATACAATCGCACAGCAAGGTTGGACAGAATTATTTAGATGATGGCTTTTGGGCCAAAAGTTATGGCGAGGAACTTCCAAATCCGGGCTTAACTGCCCTATTTATAGTAAGGATTGAAGATGTAACCGCTAAAGTTTTAAATGGAGTAACAGCCGGGTTAACTGAACAGGAAAGAGAAAAGAAAATTGCTGAGAACTCTAAAAACATTGAAGCGGAAGCCATTAAAGGAACAAAATACGAGGCTAAAATCCGTTCCTTTTTTTATGGCGGTGAATACTATATGTTTGTTACCGAAACATTTAAAGATGTTAGATTAGTAGGAACACCTCCTCAATCGATTGGTAAATTTGGGGGTGATACTGATAACTGGATGTGGCCACGCCATACCGGTGATTTTTCGATGTTTAGAATTTATGCGGATGAAAATAATCAACCTGCAGAATATTCACCCAATAATAAGCCCTACAAACCCAAACGTTTTATGAATCTTTCTTTAAAACCCCTAAAAGAAGGTGACTTTACATTAACTTATGGTTTTCCGGGCAGAACATTCGAATACCTTACTTCTTATGGTATAGAGCAAGTTGTTAAAGTTTCCAATCCCATTAAAATAAAACTACGCGAAACTCGCCTAAACTTGTGGTTAAGCGATATGAAAGCCGATGAAGCAACCCGTATTAAATATTCAAGTAAGTACGCTCAAATAGCAAATTACTACAAAAAATTTCAAGGTGAGAATAGAGGGATTCGCTTATTTAATGGTATTGACAGGAAACAACAAGAAGAAAGAGAATTTCAAAGTTGGGCTGCAGGACAAAGCGAATATGTTAATTTATTGAGTGAATTTAAATCGGTTTACGACAAGGTAAATCCTTATCAGTATGTTTCCGACATCACCCTGGAGGGATTTTTTGCAGTAGAGGCCATACGGTATGCTTGGGGATACAATACCTTATTAAATTTAGCTAAAGAAGCCGAAAAATCTGGGGATCAGGAAAAATTTAATAAAGAACTGGAGCGAATAAAATCCGGATTAAATCGTTTCTTTAAAGACTATAATGCCCCAACCGATCGCAAAATATTTCCTGCTTTAATAAAACTGTATAACGACAATTTAGATAGTAAATACGCTTCTTCGTTTATGTTAGATTTCAGATCAAAAATGAATTCTGATTATACCAAACTAACCGAAAAATATTTTGATAAAACTATTTTTACTGACAAGGCAAAAGTAGAAGCCTTCTTAAATGGACTAACTCCTAAAAAAGCACTTAAAATTGAAAAAGATCCTCTATTTACTATGGCCAGTCAGGTGCTCAATCATTACAACATGTCTATAGTTCCAGAGTTAACAACCTTAAACGACAAGATTAATCTTTTAGAGAGAACCTACATACAAGGGCAACGAAAACAAAAACCCGAAAAGCCATTTTGGCCAGACGCCAATAGCACCCTAAGAGTGGCTTACGGCTCCATACAGGGTTTTAAGCCTTACGATGGTGCAAAATATGATTACTTTACAACACTTGATGGCATAATAGAAAAAATGGATTCCACTAATTACGAATTTACTGTGCCAAAGAGATTAGTAGAATTATATAATAAAAAAGATTACGGGCAGTATGCAGTAAACGGTACCGTTCCTGTTGCATTTTGTGCTACCAATCATACTACTGGAGGTAATTCGGGAAGTCCTTTAATTGATGCCGACGGTAACTTAATTGGATTAAACTTTGATACCAATTGGGAAGGTACTATGAGTAACTATATCTTTAATCCGGGTACAGTGCGGAATATTTGTGTAGATATGCACTATGTGTTGTTTATTGTAGATAAATATGCCGGAGCAAGTAATATTATTAACGAACTTAAAATTGTTAATTAACATCTGATAACTACCCAAATTTAGAGCATAAAAATTATCCAATTAATTTGAATATTTGTGACCTAAAATATTTAATACGTCTATGATTTTAAATTCTATCTGCTTAGTTGCTGTTTTATTATCTGGCTTATTAGGTTATAACGTTACAGATATTAGAACCGGTTGTTTTGACAATAAAGAGCAAGGTTTTGTCAAAATTAAAAGTCACCAAATTTGCATTGAAGACTACACAAACGAGAATAAAAACATATTTAAAGTGTATTTTACCTCCGGACAGCGATACAAACTCAACTTATGTGATGCCAATCATCAAGGAGAAAAGATGCTTGTTTCGTTAATGGACAAAAAAGATCACGAGCTGGCCACTAATTTCACCAATGATAAAAAAGGTCCCTCCAGGCAACTTATATTTGAATGTAAGCAAAGCGGGACTTATTATCTCCAGTTTGGGTTTCAAAACAAAACCAAAGGCTGTGGTATTGCCCAGCTTTTTGTTGATACGCATTTAAAATCAGCGTTTTAGCAATATTTTTCAATAATATTTTGTTAATTATAAAAAGAGTGCTAAATTCGCAGTCCGATTAATAAAGAACTAAAAATAACGCCCAAAAGGCAAAACAAGAAGAGAGATGGCAAATCATAAAAGTGCAATCAAAAGAATAAGATCTAACAGTGCTAAAAATTTACGTAACCGTTACCAGCACAAAACTGTAAGAACTTTTATCAAACGTTTAAGAACGACTAAAGATAAAAAAGAAGCAGCTCAACAATTACCTTCTTTAGTTTCTTTAATTGATAAATTAGCTAAAAAGAGCATTATCCACAAAAACAAAGCGGGTAATTTAAAATCAAAACTTACGAAATTCGTAAATAAATTATAGTACGTTAATATCTATTTTAATTAAGGCTTCCAATATCGGAAGCCTTTTTTATTTTTGCCTTAATGGAAGTTTTAAATGAGAGACGCTTATCGATAAGCAGTTGGGCAGAAGAAGACCGCCCCCGGGAAAAACTAATATTAAAAGGCAGGCATGCGCTTACCGATAGCGAATTAATTGCCATCCTGATAGGATCCGGAAATAAAAAAGAAAGTGCAGTAGATTTAAGTAAACGCATATTGGAAACAAGCGGAAACGACTTAAGCCTTTTGGGTAAATTGGAAATACACGATTTAATGCAATTTAATGGCATTGGCGAGGCAAAGGCAATATCAATAATAGCGGCGCTAGAACTGGGAAGAAGAAGAAAAGATACCGAAAGAAAAGACTTAATTAAGATAACATCCAGTAAAACTGCCTACAGTAATTTTATATCTCATTTTGAAGATCTAAATCACGAAGAATTCTGGATTCTGTATTTAAACAGGGCAAACAAGATTATATCGACCGAAAAATTAAGCATGGGTAGTTTAACCGGTACCGTGGTAGAAATAAAAAGTATCTTTAAGAAAGGAATCGAAAAATTAGCAAGCGGTATCATTATAGCGCATAATCATCCGTCGGGCAACTTGCAGCCCAGCCAACAAGATATTGATTTAACAAAAAAGATTAAAGAAACCGGTAAATTAATGGATATAACCTTACTGGATCATCTTATTATTACAGATACACACTATTTTAGCTTTGCAGACGAAGGAATATTATGATTAAGATCATTACCATAATTGGGGCTCGACCACAAATAATTAAAGCAGCTGCTTTAAGCAGGGCCATAAATAATCATTTTAAAAATAAAATTGAAGAAGTAATTGTGCATACAGGTCAACATTACGACAACAACATGTCTGAGATTTTTTTTAATGAGCTTGAAATTCCAAAACCAAAATACAATCTGGCGGTTGGTTCCGGAAAACACGGCGCAACAACTGCTAAAATGATGGAGGGAATTGAGGAAATATTATTAATAGAAAAACCCAATTATATCGTTTTATACGGAGATACAAACTCAACTTTGGCAGGTGGAATTGCGGCGAGTAAAATACACGTTCCCGTAATACACATTGAAGCCGGATTACGTTCGTTTAATAAAAGAATGCCTGAGGAAATAAATAGAATCTTATGCGATCATGTTTCTACTCTTTTATTCTGTCCAACTAATACGGCTCTAACTAACCTTAAAAACGAAGGATTTAACTTATTAAATCAACATGCCGATATAGATTCACCTGTTGTTTACCATTGTGGAGATGTAATGTACGATAACTCACTGTATTTTGCAGAAAAGGCTAGCCAAAGTTCAGACATCTTGCAAAAACATCAACTACAAGAAAACCATTACCTGTTGGCTACCATTCACAGAGATTATAATACCGATAATCCACAACGAATGAATTCTATATTCAGCGCCTTATATAAGCTCAGTGTCCAACATAATTTAAAAATAGTTTTACCTATACATCCGCGTACAGCAAAATTATTGAGTAGCACTTTGGATAATAATTTGTATGAAAACATACAAAAAAATAAAAACATAATCATAATTGAACCTGCTGGATTTTTAGACATGATTATGCTAGAAAAAAATTGCAGAATGGTATTAACCGATTCGGGCGGGGTTCAAAAGGAAGCATTTTTCTTTAAAAAACCATGTTTAATATTACGAACCGAAACCGAATGGTTAGAATTATTAGAAGCAGGTTCTGCCTTAATTTGCGGTTCCTCTGAAGAAAAAATAACAACTGGTTTTGATTTTTTTAATCAACAAAAAGACCTGAAATTCCCTAATGTATTTGGAGATGGAAATGCTGCCCAAATAATTTGCGAAAAAATGATTTTACACTGTACATAACATGCTTATTTTTGTTCCTGCTTTAACCAATAGGGTTAGATATGTGTTTAAATTGATATTTAGTCAGCGATTAGGAATTGATTATAAACTCACGCAAAATTTTGATGATTTTATAAGTTATACAGGACCAAAATTTAATTACTCCTTTGAGCAATTTGAAAACGAATATTTCATTTCGGCATCCGATTTACTTTTTCAATCAGGTATTAGAGATCAGGATTTATATTTTTTTGAATATTTAAATGAGCCTGTATTTTACTCTAGTTCACGTAAATCCATCTTACCCTATGATATTTTTGCAGCTACCTTCTTTATGGTTAGCAGATACGAAGAGTATCTGCCCGTAATAAGAGATAATTACGATCGTTTTGAAGCACATGCTTCCATAGCTTTTCAAAATAATTTTCTAAAAAAACCGATAGTAGACATCTGGATCAATCAACTGAAGGAAAAACTAAGTCAGCTTTTTCCGGAGTTGCAATTTAAAACAAGCACCTACAAATTTATTTCTACTATTGATGTAGATAATGCCTATGCATATCTTGAAAAAGGAATTGTAAGAACAACAGGAGCTTATGCTAAATCCATATTAAATCAAGATTTATTTCAAATTATGGAAAGAAGCAGAGTTCTGTTGGGATCTCTACAAGATCCATATGATACTTATGATTATCAGTTAAACATTCAACAAAAATATAAGTTTGAGGCCATCTATTTTTTCTTGCTTGGCGACTATGGATTTAACGATACTAATGTTTCTGCTACTAATAAAAAACTAATTTCCTTAATTAAAAACCTATCCGATTACTACCCAATTGGAATTCATCCTTCATTTGCCAGCAACGAAAAAACAGATATGCTGTCTGTTGAAATAAATAGACTCTCCAAGATAACGCATAAAGAAATTACAAAAAGCAGGCAACATTTTCTTAAACTCAAATTACCGGATACCTACCGTAGATTAATTGAACTTGATATTAAAGACGATTACACCATGGGCTTTGCCAACGAATTAGGTTTTAGAGCGGGCACTAGTATGTGTTTTAATTTCTACGATTTGGATAATGAGAGTGAAACTAATTTAAGAGTTCATCCGTTTGCGATGATGGAAGCAACTCTTAAATATTACAATAAAGTCCGCCCCGATCAGGCCATAGAACATGTTAAACCTATTATAGATGCGATAAAGAAAACCGGTGGTACCTTTATAAGTTTATGGCACAACGAAACTTTAAGCAATTGGGGAATTTGGAAAGGCTGGAGAGATGTGTATGAAGAGATGGTGCAATATGCAATTGATAAATAAAGCAAAAGAATAATTGGTCGTTAATTTATTTGTAGAATATACGCTTCAGCTTAATTGACAAGGGTAAAAAAAAAGCTGCCTCAATGAAGCAGCTTTTAAAAATAAAAAAAATAAAATTAGTTGATTACTAATTTCTGAACAAATGATTTTTCAGCTGTTTCAATAGTTACGAAGTATACACCCGAAGCGTTAAAAAAGGAAGGATTAAACTCCCAGTGGTTTTCTCCGGCTGCAATATTATCTAAATTTAGACTATAAACTATCTTACCCAATACATCAGTAACTTTTAAATTACCCTTTTGAGCATTTTCGCTGATAAAATAAACAGACGTATTACCATTGGAAGGATTTGGGAACACTACCATCGAATTATTTTCTAATGAGAGCTCATTACCCAAACCTACTACTCCACTTACATTAATATTATCTATATATAAGTTATTTCCATTATCGGCTAAAAATTCAAATCTGAAAAGTGTATTGGCCTTACATAAAGAAGCAGGAATAGTGATGGATTGGGTTTTCCACATCGTGTTATTAGAAGGAGTAAACGCAGTAGTTTGAGTAGTAGTTGTATAAGCCATGGATGATGCACTACCTGTCCAACGCGGGGCCCATGATTGTCCGCAATTATTGGAAACGGAAACTCTCAAAATATCAGCACTGGTTGTTGCCTTTAATCTATAAGAATAAACAAATTCAACTTTAGCACTTAACAAACCACCTGACAAATCAATTTGAGGTGTGATGAAAATATCTTTATAACCCGATTGCAAACCAAAATTATCCATTTTTAACGATGAAGATGAACTAAACCCTGTATTGGTTACGCGAGCCCATGTTTTGTTGTCGCTATCTTCATTAAATACTTTTATATCGTTACTGTATTTGGTGGCATCTTCAAAATCCATGGTGTAAATAGGGATGTACTGAGGAGTGTTTGGCAAAACTATTACTCTGCCTGTTCGAGTAATAGTGTTTGAACCGGCTGTATTTGAAACCTCTAACGAAACATCATAAGTACCAGCGGTAGGATAGGTAACGGTTACCGATTTTGAAGTATCGTTTGTAGGTGATCCACCGGCAAAAGTCCAATTGCGTGAAGAAGCTTTACTGCCCCAAGAAATATCACTAAAAGTAAGTGAACCTCCTTCGCATACCGTTCTAAAGGTAAACGGACTAAAATCGGCTTTGGGAGCACAAGTTGTTGGACCCGACCCGTCAACGCCAGTAGCCGCTAAATTAGCTGCTGAAACAAGGGTTGCACGTGTTGAGTTAAAAACAGCATCCATTCTTGCTTTTTGTCCTAACGAAAACATGTTTTGGCAAACTCCATCCGTATAATCCATATAATTTGTAAACATTTCTCCCTTAGGCCCGGGATTACATGGTCCGGTAACGTTATAAGGGTAGTTAGGACAACCCGCATTACTTGTTTGGTGAGTTGGAGTATCGCTAACCAAATCATTACCACAATTGGCATCGCCCCAAATGTGGCGTAAATTTAACCAGTGACCAACCTCGTGGGTTGCTGTTCTTCCTATATTATTAAAGGAGGAAGTACCGATACTACCTACAACATCCGAACGAAGAACAATACCATCCGTTGAAGCAGCTCCCGAACCAGGAAACTGAGCATATCCTAAAATAATACCTGCACCGCCTGCAGAATTGAAGATCTCTCTAACCACCCAAATATTTAAGTATTTAGTGCTGTTCCAATAAGATAAAGCTTTAACATTATCACGCGGATTTACTGCATTAGTTAAAGGAGAATATATTCTTACAATACCGTCTGTACAATTACCGTTAGGATCTTTTTGAGCCAATCTAAATTCAACATTTGCATCTGCTGCAATCGCTTTAAATCCAGAAGGAATATTTGTCGTATCCGCATTTAAACGTTGAAAATCTTCATTTAAAATTCTAACCTGATCAACAATTTGTTCTTTAGAAATGTTCTCCGAACCATATTGATGAATGATATGGAACACTACCGGTATAACTCGAGTTGCTCTGGAAGCATCGCCCTGAGGGTGTTGTTTAACATACTCCTGAGTGAATTGCTCTAATGCCTCATAGCGTTGACGGGCCTGAGGGTCGTTGTTTAAAATTTCTTCATGATTTTCATGAGAATAACATTTAATAACGTTTTGGGCATATGAATGAAGAACACCAAAACCCAACAGTAGTAAAACTAATTTTTTCATTTTTTACAGTTATGAATAATACATCTTAAATTTACAAAATTCAAGCTAAAGCTTGGGTTAAATCTTCAATTAAATCGCTTATGTCTTCAATTCCTACGCTTAAGCGCAGCAATGAGTCTACTACCCCCGCTTTTTCGCGCTCTTCTTTTGGAATACTGGCATGTGTCATAGTAGCCGGATGTCCAATTAACGACTCTACTCCGCCCAACGATTCAGCTAATGAAAATACTTTACACTTAGATGCAAGGGCAAACGCCTCCTCCAGTTTATTTCCTTTTAATGTGAAGGAAATCATCCCGCCAAAATCTTTCATTTGCGATTTGGCTATAGAATGATTAGGATGAGTTTCGAAACCGGGCCAAAAAACTTTATCTACTTTTGGATGGGTCGCTAAAAATTCGGCAATTTGTTTTCCATTTTTACAATGTGACTGCATCCTCACATGTAAGGTTTTTAATCCTCTCAGTACTAAAAAACTATCCATAGGGCCGGGCGTTGCACCACATGAGTTGTGAATAAATGCCAGCTGTTCGTAAAGAGAATCATTGCTGGTCATTAAAGCACCCATAATTACATCGCTATGGCCATTTAAATACTTTGTAGCCGAGTGCATCACAATATCTGCACCCAAATCTAATGGGTTTTGCAAATAAGGAGAAGCGAAAGTGTTATCTACAGTTAAAATTAAATTGTGCTTTTTGGCAATAGACGCACACGCTTTTATATCCATAATTTTCATCATTGGATTTGTTGGCGTTTCAACCCATAAAAGCTTGGTGTTTTCATTAATATATTTTTCAATTTGCTGTGGGTTATGCATATCTACAAAATGAAATTTTATTCCATAGTTTGCAAATACTTTAGTAAACATTCGGTAACTACCGCCATATAAATCGTCTGTAGCAATTACCTCGTTTCCCGGGCGAAGTAGCTTAATTACCGCATCTGCAGCACCCATTCCACTCGAAAAACACAATCCATATTTTGCATTTTCCAAAGAGGCCAAACAATTTTCCAACGCACTGCGTGTAGGATTTTTACCTCTTGCATAAGCATATCCTTTGTGTTTACCGGGAGACTCCTGAACATATGTAGAGGTTTGATAAATAGGAGTCATAATGGCTCCTGTTGTTGGGTCAGGTTCCTGACCGGCATGTATGGCTTTAGTTCCAAATTTCATATTAAAAACAGTTAAATTATGATGAGCAAAGGTATTTTTTTTAGCTAATTTTAGTAGCTTTATCATCATAAATAAGTTATTAATTTAATTCACTTTTAAACACCTATTACCATGATATCAAAAAAAATTGAAGCCGCACTAAATAAACAAGTAGAACTGGAAGCACTCTCCTCCCAACTATACCTGGCTATGGCTTCGTGGGCAGAAGTACAAGGATTAAGCGGGGTGGCCGGATTTTTATTTCAACACAGCGACGAAGAACGACTGCACCAAATTAAACTTATGCAGTTTGTAAATGAAAGAGGCGGACACGGCGTTGTTCCTCCTTTAAAACAACCTCCAACAGGTTTTAAATCGATTTTAAGCGTTTTTGAATCGATTTTGGAACATGAAATTAAAGTGAGTAACGAAATAAACAACCTGGTAGAAGTATGCTTAAAAGAAAAAGATTACACCACTCACAACTTCCTTCAATGGTATGTTTCGGAACAAATTGAAGAAGAAGCCATGGCTAGAAATATTTTAGATAAATTAAAACTAATTGGTGGCGATAAAGGAGGTCTCTACTTTTTTGATCGCGATTTACAAAGTATTTCCGCTTCAAAAGAAGGAAATGAATCCAGTGGAGAGAATAAAAAAGGAAAATAACCTCCTTTTTTTCAATTTAAACCGGTCTTTTTAGGCCGGTTTTTTTTTATTCGGTTTTTTTTTAACATTTAATCGAATTTAAATTTAGATAATTAGAATAATTGATTCACTATCTTGTTGATATTCAGTTACATATAAACATACGAACGGGAAAAAGGAATTATAAAAGAAAATAAGATTAACAAAATGACATAAAATTCTAATAATGCGTAGATTATACTTGTGGAATAGTTCAAAATTTATATTTTTGTTTTCGCCTAAAATGGGACATTTAATTGTATGAAGAGAATATTTTTTACCCTTTTTATAGTTTTTTCGGCCTTTACATTAAAAGCCGGATTAATCACCTTAGAAGGTAATTACCAAGGTAAAAACCTGTATATCCAAAATCCTTTTGCCGGAAGCGGTGTTGGTTTTTGCGTTAGTGAAGTTACGGTTAACGGAGAAGTAACTACCGATGAAATTAACTCCAGTGCATTTGAAATTGATTTATCTATTTTCAATTTTAAAAATGGAGATAAGGTTGAAATAAAAATTAAACACAAAGACGATTGCAAACCTAAAGTCTTAAATCCTGAGGTTCTTAAACCCAAAAGTACTTTTGAAGTGGTAGCAATGAAAGTTGAAAAAGATGGTACTTTAAGATGGACCACTAAAAATGAAAATGGAAAGTTACCCTTTGTTGTTGAACAATTTCGCTGGAGTAAATGGGTAAAAGTTGCAGAAATACAAGGTAAAGGAGTAGAAAATAATACCGATTACTCCATTAAAGTTCCCGAGCACAGTGGCGAAAATAAATTCCGTGTAAAGCAAGTTGATTACAGCGGAAACCCACGTTACTCCGATCCTGTTAAATTTAAAAGCACATTAGCCGAAGTTCAGTTTGGCCCCTTAAAAGTAGCTGAGGAAATAATGTTCTCGGATGAAACCATGTACGAAATATATGATTCTTATGGTAATATTGTAAAGAAGGGTACAGCCAAAAAAGTTGAAGTTGGTAATCTGCAAAAAGGAATCTATTACCTCAATTACGACAATAAGAGCGATAAATTTATCAAGAAATAATTCAATTTCAATCCTATTTAAAAGCAGCTATTGGGCTGCTTTTTTTTATTAACCAAAACATAATGTTAAAAATTGAACACTTAGGGATAGCAGTTAAAAATTTGGAAGAAAGCAATCAGCTTTTTAGCAAATTATTTGGTAAGAATGCATACAAATTAGAGAAAGTAGAAAGCGAAGGGGTGGCCACCTCTTTTTTTATGATGGGTGAAAGTAAAATTGAATTACTAGAAGCCACCAACCCAAACAGCGCCATTGCTAAATTTATAGAAAAGAAAGGTGAAGGTATTCATCATATAGCGTTTGAGGTAGAAAATATTGAAAAGGAAATTGAACGCCTTAAAAACGAGGGATTTGTTTTTATAGCCGACACCCCTAAAAAGGGAGCAGACAATAAACGGATCTGTTTTTTACATCCAAAATCTACAAATGGAGTGCTGATAGAGTTGTGCGAAGAAATTAAATAATGCTAATTACCTATACATTAATCTCCTTTTTTAGCTTTTCCAATATTTGAAACACAGCCGGACAAACCAAGGTGTTTTTAACAGTTAAATCGAAAAGTTGCTCCATCTTTTTTCGGTTGGTATGTGGATATTCTCGGCAAGCATTGGGTCGAGAATTATAATGGGTACAATAATTATTTTCATCTAAAAAAGGACATGGTGCTTGCTTTAAAACGTAATCGCCTTCCTCATCAATTCTTAAATATTTTTCGGTAAAGGCTCCCGGTTTTATCCCACACGAAACAGCCATTCGTTCTATATCACGCGGATAAAATATAGGGCTGGTAGTTTTACAACAATTAGCACAGGCTAAGCAATCCATATTTTCAAATACCTCCTCATGTGCCTCATGAAATAGGTTATCAACATCATTTAGTCTAAACTTTTTAAGATGACTTAAAAGACGGATGTTTTCTTTTTGCTTACCTTTTGCAAGTGCTTTTAATTCTTTAGGATTTATAAACACAATTTTAATTTTATACAAAGTTAAAAAATGGAACAATTCGATTTGGTAATAATTGGTGGTGGTCCGGCAGGGTATGCAGGCGCCATGCGGGCGCTTGACTTTGGTAAAAAAGTACTACTTATAGAAAAAAATAAATTGGGAGGAGCCGGAGTATACAACGGCGTTCTGGCTTCCAAAACCATGTGGGAGTTCTCTCAAAAAGTATCCACAATTAAAACGGAACTTCCTAATTATGAATTCCAATTTAGCGATGTAAAAGAAGTTATAGCAGCTGCATCCTTTGATCGAAAAACACAAATGATGGTTCATTTAAGTATGCTTAAAGAAAACAGAAGCATTAAAGGATCGCTAAGTTACGAGAAAGGAATTGGACAAATAATCGATAAAAACATCGTAGAGATTGATAAAGGGGATAAAAAAATGAGAGTTAAAACAGCATACATTCTCCTTTGTACCGGAAGCCGCCCCCGTAAATTACCCAACCTTACTATTGATGAAGAAACGATTTTAACTTCCGATGGAATTCATAAACTGGATCAATTCCCTAAAAGCCTGGTAATATTGGGAGCCGGGGTTATAGGTTGCGAATACGCCACCATTTTTTCAAACTTTGGCAAAACTAAAGTAAACCTGATTGATAAAGCTGATCGTATTTTACCATTCGAAGATAAAGACATTTCCGAAACCGTAACCGAAAACCTGGAACGAAACGGAGCTACCATTCATAAAAATTCATCCTTAGTTAGAATGGAAATTAAAAACGGAAAGGTTGAATACGAATTAAAATACACCGATGGAAGAAAGGAAATTATAAACGTTGATAAAGCAATTGTTTCCGTTGGTCGTATTCCAAATATAGAAGGTTTAGGATTAGAAAAAATTGGGATAAAATTAAAAGAAAATGGAAAGGTATGGGATAACGACACACAAACCTCTATTGCAAATATATTTGTTGCCGGAGACCTATCGAGCGATATCGCTTTAGTAAACATTGCTGAACGCGAGGCACGCCATGCTGTGGTAAGAATGTTTGGACCCCCAGTTAAACCTTTAAACTACAACAACATCTCTACCATTATGTTTTTAAATCCGGAAGTTGCAGCAGTAGGACTTAATGAACAACAAGCCATTGAAAAAGGAATCCCGTTTAAAGTAGCACGACTCGATTACTCAACCGTAGCTAGAGCTATTGCCATGCGTAAAACAAATGGCTTTTTTAAATTACTGGTTAGTAACGATCATGGCATGAGGATAATAGGAATGCGAGCTGTTGGTGAGCATGCCTCTACCGCAATTCAGGCGGTAGCTGTTTTAATGGATATGAACAAAGGTGTTCAGGAATTATCGGTAATGCTACACCCCCACCCTTCAATAATAGAAGGTATACAAGAGTGTACGCGTATGCTATTAGGCAAATCTATTTATAAGCCCAGCATATTTAAAGACAAGCTTAAATGCTACAGTTACGAAAATGGTGTATATACCCAAATAAATAATTTATAATTTTTTTTACCGTGAAAATTTCTGCAGTAGTTGCTACTTATAACCGCGAGCGCTTTTTACCCGAAGCTTTAGAAGGATTGAGAATCCAAACCCTGGATCCCCAATTTTTTGAAATAATTATTGTAAACAATAATTCGAAAGACCGCACAAAAGAAATTAGTTTAAAGTTTATTAGCGATAACCCTCACCTAAACTGCATTTATGTTGAGGAATACAACCAAGGTTTATCTTTTGGAAGAAACCGTGGAATTGTAGAATCAACTACACCCATTGTTACTTTTATTGATGATGATGCCGTAATAGAAAAACATTTTTTAGAAAAAGCAGTCGAGTATTTAGAAAAAAATAAAGAAGCTGCAGCTGTTGGCGGAAAAATTTTTGCCAAATACCTAAATAAAAAACCGGTTTGGATGAGTAAATATATCCAGGCGCTCGTAGGACATGTAGACTATGGCGATATCGGTTTTGAATACCCCGTAGGTAAATACCCGTATGGCAGCAACATGACCATTAACAAACAAGCCCTCATTGATGCGGGCATGTTTAATACAGCGCTTGGCCGAATTGGCAGTGGTGGTTTAGGCGGCGAGGAAAAAGATATCTTTGATAAACTAATGGCAGCAGGGCACAAAATTATTTATGTACCGGAGTTAATTGTTTACCACAGTGTAGACGACAGCCGATTAACCAAAGAATACATTCAAAAATTATCTACAGGAGTTGGTGCCAGTGAAAAACTACGTATGCTACCTAAAGGCTCTAAGGCTGTTTTCAGAAAATTTGTAGAGTATATGTACAAAATGGCTGCAAGTATTATTCTTGCCATTCTATTTACCTTAATGGGCCAGTGGCCCAAAGCATACTACCTGCTATACGTTAGGTGGCATGCTACCAAAGGTTTTTTAGAGTATAAGGGTTAATTAGCATCACACAAAGTCATTACGGGTTTAAACCAGGATCTATTTCCATTCTATTTCATCATCTCCTTTTTAGCGCTATTGATAAAAAAGGCTTACAAAACCCATTTAAAAAAAATCCTGAAGAAGCGTTTATCAAGCTTTTTAAGTTTTAGGGGATGCACACGAGGATGAGTAGAGTTACGCTAAGTGATTAAAGCCACTATGTATTAAAAAAAGCGCAGTAATAACTGCGCTTTAATTATAGTTGGTTAATTGTAATCTTAAATTAGGAAATCGGAAATTTTTACTGGCCTCCGCCCATCATTCCACCCATCTGCTTTCTAAAATCTTCCGGACTCATAATTTTATATTCAGCCGGAATCTGAGCTAAACTCTTCCCTACTTTTTCTTTTTTTACAGATTTTGCAGAAAATTTCATTGTTAGGCCCTGTTGTTTCATTTGGTACTCTAAAGGAAATCCCTTAATGCCGCTCATCTGTTTGTTAGACCAATTAGATCCTCCAGTAATAATATCTGAAGTAGCATATACATCATATGACTTCTCTTCCCCATCCTTATCCGTATATGAAATAACCGATTTTTTGCATTTATAACCTGCAATTTCTTTGGTTTCCTCGGTTTCGGTTACCTTAAATTCTGTATTTCCATCTTTCTTTTTTAAATCCTCCTCTGTTGACTTGATACCCATTTTATTTCCCATCATATCCATTAACATGGTTGATGTTTTGCTTTTATTGTCATTAATAACAACGGTATTTCCCATTGCAGAGGCTTGTTCTACACGCGTAAAGTTTTCATTAACAAACATCGACATTTCTTTGGGCATCATACTTTCGTATTGTTTCATTTCCGAAGGCACATCCGTAAAGGTAATATCGAAAACTATTTTACCTTCGAAAGACTGAGCATAACTAGATGCAGACAGTAATAATGATGCAAATAAAAATTTGATTTTTTTCATGGTTGATTTATTATTATTGAGTAAAATTTTCAAAAATTTCATCGATCTCTTGCTGACTCACTAAACGATATTCGGGAGAGGGCAGGAATAATTTCTCGTCTACTTCTTTTTTCTCCACAGATACAGCCTCAAATCGGGTTTCAATACCCCAACGCTTAACCTGATACTCAAGAATTACGCCATCTATTTGATTAAACTGATTGTACCAATTGGGATTCTTAATTTGTATTTGCTTCGTATAAAAAATATCAAACGGCTCACGTTCCTCATCCGGAAATGTAACTGTAGCTTTTTTACATTTATAACCGGCTATTTCTTTAGTTTCACTCTTAAGCTCTATTTTCATTTTCGGCTCCTCTTTTAAAATTTTCTTAAGGTCCTCTTCCGAAAAAGTTATACCCTTTTGCTCGCTTAACACCTTTACTTGTTGAGTTAACGTTTTATTTTCGGGATTGGTAATTAAGCACATGTAAAAGAGCCCCATTCCGGCATTAAACTCAGATATTGTTTTATCTTTTTTAAACTTTAAAGACATTTTGTTAGGCATAATGGCCGTCATCATGTTATCTTCCTGCCCGGGATACGATACTTTAAAAGTAATTTCGCCTTCTTTTAATTTTAAAATGCCCAAATGATCACACCCGCTTAATACGAATGTTGTAACCGCAACTATAAAAAAAGCTAAATACTTTATGACGTAAGTGAAGCCTGTGTTCATTTTAACCCTATGGGTAAATATACCACTTTTAAATAAAATAAAGAGTTTAATCTTTATTGCTATATCAGTTTTGGCTTAACTCCTGAAGTTCAATCCACCTTTCCGTTTTAGCGTTAATTTGTTTATCCAAATTGGTAATTTGAGTAGCCAGTTCGGTTAACTTATGATGTTCGTGTATACCGGAGTTTAGCTCGGCGGTAAGCCGGCCTTTTTCAGCTTCTAATTTTTCTATTTCTTTATCAATTCCTTCCAGTTCTTTTTTTTCGATATAACTAAGCTTACGCTTAATGCTGGCACTGTTTTCAACTTCCAGGGGTTTATTTTCCTGTTTAATAAACGATTCTAACTCTTTTTCCTCAGTTTTAACTGTTTCTTCATCCCTGTACTCGCTGTAATTACCCCAAAAATCTCTTATTTGTCCTTTACCCTCAAAAACAAATAAGTGTTCTGTAAGTTTGTCCATAAAATAACGATCGTGAGATACAATAATTAAACAGCCACGAAATTTAAGCAGAAAATCTTCCAAAATTTGCAGAGTGGCCAAATCCAGATCGTTGGTAGGCTCATCTAAAACCAAAAAGTTTGGATTTTTCATCAATATCCTGCATAAATACAAACGTTTTCGTTCGCCTCCACTTAGTTTTGACACCAAAGAATATTGCATTTCATTAGTAAACAAAAACATATTTAGTAATTGCGATGCGCTAACCGAAGTATTATTATTTAACTCAATGTGTTCGGCCACTTCTTTAATCACCTCAATAACCCGCATATCTTCTTTTAGCTTCAGCCCTTGCTGAGAATAATATCCAAAAATAACGGTATCCCCATGTTCTATCTTACCACTGCTCAATTCTTCCAGTCCCATTATTACATTAAGAAATGTTGATTTACCAACACCATTGGGCCCTACAATTCCAATTCGCTCCCCTGCTTTAAAAATATAATTAAAGTGATCGATTAAATTTAATTCGCCGTAACTTTTACAAACGTCTTTTAGTTCAATAATTTTATTTCCTAAACGCGACATTTTTACCTGCAATTCTAATTCGCGTTCAATTTTCTTTTTGGTTGCGCGTTCTTTTAATTCGTAAAAAGCATCGATTCTGGATTTAGATTTGGTTGTACGCGCCTTTGGCATTCGCCGAATCCAATCGAGTTCTTTACGCATGGTGTTTTGGGCCTTTTCAATTTCAGCATTTTCTATAGCTTTACGTTCGGCCTTTTTCTCTAAAAAATATTCGTAATTGCCATCGTAAGTATAAATGGTATTATCATCCAGCTCTACAATTCTATTACAAATTCTATCTAAAAAATAGCGATCGTGGGTTACAAGAAGTAAGGTAACATCACTCCGTATCAGATAATTTTCCAACCACTCAATCATGTCTAAATCCAAGTGATTGGTGGGCTCATCCATAATAATTAAATCGGGCAGATCAATTAAAACCTTACAGAGTGCCACCCGTTTTTTTTGTCCCCCCGAAAGTTTAGTAACATCCAATTCTAAATTATGGATATTTAATTGAGATAAAATTTGTTTTACCCTTAGCTCGGCATCCCAGGCGTTGTTGTACTCCATTAATGAAGTTGCTTCTTCCAATAAACGCTGATTGGCATCATCAGGATTTGTGCTGTATTTTTCGAGCGCTACTTCATACTTTTTAACGGCTTGTAAAGTTGGAGAATCGTCACTAAGAACATAATTTAGAACTGTCATAGAAATACTCATATCCGGATCTTGAGATAAATAGGCTATACGAATATCCTTTTTAAAAACCACCTTACCCTCGTCGGCAATTTCCGAACCCGATATAATTCTTAAGAGTGTTGATTTACCGGCACCATTTCGGGCCACTAAGGCAACTTTTTCACCTCTTGCAATACCAAAACTAATGTGATTAAAAAGCTTTTTAGCTCCAAACGATTTTGAGAGCTGCTCAATTGACAAATAATTCATACCGTAAAGGTAAGGATTAGTTTATAGTTTTGAGTGGTGAAAAACACACTAGTTAGTTTCAAAAGTAGAGAGTTGAAAGTTGAAAGTTGAAAGTTGTTAGTTTATAGCCACCTCATACTAACTACTAACCACTAATTTTTACCCACCATAATTCATCGCCAATCATTATAAAACTTTCAAACTTTCTAAACCTTCCAAACTTTCTAAACCTTCCAAACCTTCCAAACCTTCCAAACTTTCTAAACCTTCCAAACTTTCTAAACCTTCCAAACTTTCTAAACCTTCCAAACCTTCCAAACTTTCCAAACTTTCTAAACTAAAAAACTATCCTTTTGGATTTAATACGATATAAGGTATGATCATTTCTTCCATAGATACGCCTCCATGCTGGAAAGTATTTCTATAATAGCTTACGTAATGGTTGTAATTATTAGGGTAAGCAAAAAACTTGTCTTCCTTGGCAAAAACATAACACGAACTCACATGTTGTTTAGGAAGAAAAGCATCATGCGGATTCTTCACCTCAAACACATCGCGCTTTTCAAAGGCTAAACTTTTACCTGTTTTGTAACGCAAATTAGTATTCGTGTTTTTATCTCCTACTATTTTAGACGGCTCTTTAACATGAACAGTACCATGATCGGTTGTAATAATTACCTTCACCTTTTTGGTGGCTAAAAACTTTAATGCTTCTTGCAAAGGCGAGTGTTCAAACCAACTTTCGGTAATAGAACGGTAAGCTCTTTCTGTATCTGCCAGTTCTCTTATTACTTCCATTTCGGTTCGAGCATGAGAAAGCATATCTACAAAATTATACACGATAGCATTAAACTTATTCTGTAAAAGATTTGGCAGATTTTCTACCATTTTTTTTCCTGCGTTTAAGTTGGTAATTTTTGTATACGAAAACTTAATATTTTTACCAAGTCGCTTTAATTGATCAGCCAAAAAAACATCTTCAAAATTGTTTTTACCATCCTCGTCTTCATCGTTTTTCCATTGTTGCGGAAATCGCTTTTCCATTTCTAAAGGCAATAAGCCCGAAAAGAAAGCATTTCGTGCATATTGGGTTGCCGTAGGCAATATAGAACAATAAGTTTCTTCTCGCTCTATTTTGTAAAATTCTGTTATAATTGGCTGCAAAACTTTCCATTGATCAAAACGCAGATTATCGATAAGAAATAAAAATACAGTCTCATCGCCGTCTATTTCCTTTACAATGTTATTTTTAAATAGTGTATGCGAGAAATTAGGCTTATCCGGATTTTTACCATTTAACCAATCAATGTAGTTTCGTTCTATAAACTTAAAGAAAAGTGAATTGGCCTCTGACTTTTGTGTTTTTAAAATATCTATTAAATTTTCGTCGTTAGAGTTTTCTAATTCAAGCTCCCAATAAATCAATTTTTTATAGGTCTCTTCCCACTCTTTCCAACTTAGCCTATCGGATAGATTCATGCTAATGTTCCTAAATTCTTGCTGATAATTCGAAGTGGTTTTTTCACTCACCAAACGCTTATTGTCCAAATTCTTTTTTAAAGAAAGTAGAATCTGTTTTGGATTAACCGGTTTAATTAAATAATCAGAAATTTTACTTCCAATGGCATCTTCCATAATTAATTCCTCTTCGCTTTTCGTTATCATAATTACTGGCCAGGCTGGATGCTTAACTTTTAACTTTTGTAGGGTTTCCAGGCCGGATAGCCCCGGCATATTTTCATCCAGAAAAACAATGTCAAAATCTTGTTGAGCAGCTAAATCAAGGGCATCGGATCCGCTGTTTGCGGTAATTACCTCATAGCCCTTATCCTCCAAAAATAAGATGTGAGGTTTCAGCAAATCAATTTCATCATCGGCCCACAATATTTTAACTTTTTCCATGTTGTTAGTTTAAATCATTTTAAAATCGGAACTTTACAAATATTATTGTTTTTATTAATAAGAAAAATTAATTAACTAATTTTTATACTTTGATTAAGGCTTTCAAAACTAAAATATTTAATGACCCAATTTACGGATTTATTACCGTTGAGGATGAGTTGATTTTTAAACTAATCGAACATCCCTATTTTCAACGTTTAAGAAGAATTAAGCAACTAGGTTTAACGCATATGGTATATCCAGGTGCTTTGCATACTCGCTTTCATCATGCAATGGGAGCAACCCATTTAATGAGTGAAGCCATAGAAACCCTAAGAGACAAAGGGATAGAAATTAGTGCTCATGAGGAAACTTCTGCTAAAGCTGCTATTTTACTGCATGATATTGGACATGGACCTTTTTCGCATGCACTGGAAAACAGTATTGTAAGCGGGGTTAATCACGAAGATATATCCGATCTGTTTATGGAGGCCTTAAACCAAGAATTAAACGGACAATTAACCACAGCGATAGAAATCTTCAACGATAAATACGCTAAACCTTTTCTACATCAATTGGTTTCGGGGCAGTTAGATGTAGACCGTCTGGATTATTTAAACAGAGACAGTTTTTATACCGGGGTTTCGGAGGGCGTAATTAGTTGGGACCGAATTATTAAAACCATTAATGTTTGTAACGATAAATTGGTAGTAGATTCTAAAGGTATTTATTCTATTGAAAAGTTTATAATTGCCCGAAGATTGATGTACTGGCAGGTTTATCTGCATAAAACCGTACTTTCAGCCGAACACCTCCTGGTTAAAATTTTAAAAAGGGCCAAAGAGCTAATGGAAAAAAACCACCCACTATTTGCTACTCCTGCTTTTGGCTTGTTTATGAAAAACAATTTTACAAAAACCGATTTTGAAACCAAACCTAATTTATTAAAAACTTTTGCCGATTTGGACGACAATGATGTTTATGCTTCCATTAAAGTTTGGAAAAACGATAGCGACTTTATTTTGTCTAATTTGTGTAGTTATTTGCTGGACCGAAAATTATATAGAATCGAATTACAAAACAAACCTTTCGATAGCCAAAGAATAGAAAAGCTAAAGGAAAAGATTGGAGCCTTATACTCTATTAGCCCCCTCGAAACAGATTATTTTGTATTTACAGATTCTATTAAAAATAGTGCCTACAATCCCGAAACCGAGAAAATTAATATTCTTCAAAAGGACGGAACCCTTATTGATATTGCAGAAGCAAGCGATCAGCTTAATATACAAGTTCTGAGTAATACTGTTGAAAAGTTTTTCCTGTGTTACCCTAAAAACCTGGTTTTTTGAGCTAAGTTTGAGTAAACAGAACGTTAAAAAGGCATGGAATTTAGCGCAGCACAAATAGCCGGAATGATTGGTGGAATTGTTGAAGGAGACCCTAACATTACCGTAAATACTTTAGCTAAAATTGAAGAAGGAAAACCCAAATCACTCTCGTTTTTGGCCAACCCAAAATACACCGAATTTATTTACAACACCCTCTCTTCTATTGTTATTGTAAACAAAACATTTGTAGCCGAAAAAACAATAAATGCTACTTTAATTAGGGTAGATGATGCTTACGCCAGCTTTGCTAAATTATTGGAAGCATACTCTCAACTTAATCGCGATAAAAAAGGGATTGAACAGCCTTCTTTTATTTCTCCTAATGCCACACTGGGCTCAGATGTTTACATTGGGTCATTTGCTTACTTAGGACAAAACGTTAAGATTGGCAACAAAGTGAAAATTTATCCAAACTGCTATGTAGGCGATAACGTTGTAATAGGTGATAATACTACTCTTTTTGCTGGCGCTAAAGTTTATAGCGATTGCGTAATTGGTAAGGAATGCACCATACACAGTGGTGTTATTATTGGAGCTGATGGATTTGGATTTGCACCAAATAGCGAAAATAATTATCAGAAAGTTCCTCAAATAGGAAACGTAATTATTGAAGATCATGTTGAAATTGGCGCCAATGCTACAATAGACAGAGCAACACTAGGCTCTACTATTATTCGCAAAGGAGTAAAAATTGATAACTTAGTACAGATTGCCCATAATGTAGAGGTAGGCGAAAATACGGTTATTGTTGCCCAAACAGGTGTAGCCGGTTCAACCAAAATTGGTAAAAACTGCATGATAGGCGGACAAGTAGGCATTGTTGGGCATTTAACCATTGCCGATGGTGTTAAAATTGCCGCACAATCAGGTGTTGGACAAAACATTACTAAAGAAAATGATATTGTTCAAGGTTCGCCGGCATATAGCATTGGTGATTATAAACGTTCGTATGTTTTGTTTAGAAAACTTCCCGAATTACAAGCCAGAATTAATGAACTGGAAAAAGAATTAAAAGCACTTAAACATATTTCTAATTAAAAAAATGGCAGACAAGCAAAGAACACTGGCCGGCGAAGTTACGGTAAGCGGTGTAGGACTTCACAAAGGATTAAATGCGAACTTAACACTAAAACCTGCACCCGATAATTTCGGATTTAAATTTCAGCGTATTGATGTTGAAGGTAAACCCATCATAGAAGCAGATTGCGATTTAGTTGTTGATACTTCCAGGGGCACTACGTTAGGTAAAAATGGTGTAACTGTTAGCACTATCGAACATGTTCTTGCTGCTTTAGTTGGTTGCAAGATTGATAATGTATTAATGGAGATTGATGGTCCGGAAGTGCCTATCTTAGACGGAAGCTCTGCTCCCTTTGTTAAAGCAATTCAAGCGGCTGGCTGCATTGAACAGGAAACAGAACGAGTATACTTCGAAATAAAAGAAAATCTTACGTTTGAAGATCACGATCGCCAAATTGAAATGTTGGCAGTACCACAAGACGATTTCAGGGTTACTGTAATGGTAGATTATAATTCACCTATATTAGGTACACAACATGCAGCCATGTATAGGCTGGATGAATTTATAAACGAAATTGCACCCTGCAGAACTTTTGTGTTTGTTCGCGAATTGGAAGTATTGGTAAAAAACAATCTGATTAAAGGAGGCGATTTGGATAATGCGATTGTAATTTGCGATACAGATATACCACAGGATAAATTAGATGAACTGGCAAAACTTTTAGGAAAGCCCAGTGTTAAAGTAGAAGGTAAAGGCATTTTGAATAATACAAAACCACTTTTCCTTAACGAACCGGCCCGCCATAAATTGCTGGATATTGTGGGAGATTTAGCCCTTGTAGGTATGCCTATTAAAGGACATATATTAGCCGCTCGTCCGGGCCACTATGGGAACGTTGCCTTTGCCAAAAAAATTAAAGCGCTTATACAGGAAGAGAAACAAAAGAAACGTAAGGGTATATACGAACCCTACGACTTAAACAAACCTGCTGTAATAGATATCCATGAAATACAAAAGTTATTACCCCACCGTCAGCCCTTTTTACTAATTGACAAGATTGTGGAATTAAATGATGACTCTATTGTTGGTATCAAAAACATTACCATGAACGAAGACTTCTTTAGAGGTCATTTTCCGGATGCTCCTGTAATGCCCGGTGTATTGCAAGTGGAGGCCATGGCCCAGGTTGGTGGTGTTTTCGCCTTAAAAAGAGTACCCGATCCCGAAAACTATCTTACTTTTTTTATGAGTATTGATAAAGTAAAATTTAAGAACAAAGTAATACCGGGAGATACGGTAGTTTTTAAATTACAATTATTAACTCCGATTCGTAGAGGTATTGTTCACATGCGCGGTGAAGCCTTTGTTAGAGAAAAACTGGTAATGGAGGCCGAAATGATGGCACAGTTAGCTAAAGTAAAATCAACTGAAACAACTGCTGCAGCAGCCTCAAGCAATTAATTATGATTAGTCCACAAGCTTTTATTCATCCCAACGCAAAAATTGGCCCAAATGTAACGGTAGAGCCCTTTGCCACTATTTACGATAATGTAGAAATTGGAGAAGGCACCTGGGTTGGACCCAATGCTGTTTTAATGAGTGGTGCCCGTATCGGAAAATTTTGCAAAATATTCCCGGGAGCCGTAATATCGGCCATTCCGCAAGATTTAAAATTTGCAGGAGAAGAAACCACTGCTATTATTGGAGACAATACTACCATTCGCGAGTTTGTTACTGTTAACAGAGGAACTAAAGATCGTTTTTATACCAAAATCGGTAACAATTGTTTAATTATGGCCTATTGCCATGTAGCTCATGACGCCGTAATAGGTAATAACGTTATCCTGGCTAACTCCGTTAACCTTGCCGGCCACGTTACAATTGAAGATTACGCTATTTTAGAGGGAATTGTTGCTGTTCAGCAATTTGTAATTATTGGAGCACATAGCTTTATAACCGGTGGATCGTTGGTAAGAAAAAATGTTCCCCCCTATGTAAAAGCCGCCCGCGAACCTTTATCATACGTTGGTATTAATTCGGTTGGATTGCGCAGAAGAGGCTTTACGGATAAACAAATTCTGGAAATTGAGGATATTTACCGTACTATTTATGTTAGAGGATACAATGTTTCTAATGCTCTAAGTATAGTGGAAGCTGAGGCTCCTCAGAGTGATGCCAAGGTGGCTATATTAGATTTTATCAGGAATTCTACTAACGGAATAATGCGAGGCGTTAGTACTACCTAGCCTTCTTAATTTATACACATCTCCTGAAATAAAGTTGAAACTTTTTTAATGAATATCCATTTAAATAACGTAGGGAAAAAATTTAACAAAGAATGGATATTTAAAGATGTTAACTGGACTTTTAACCCCGATGAGTTTACAGCTATAGTTGGGAATAATGGTTCCGGAAAATCTACATTACTTCAAATTATTGGTTCCTTTACCTATTGCAGTTTAGGTGAAATACGTTATGAATTTAATGCTAATACCATTCATCCTGATGAATTATATCAGCACCTTTCTTTTACAGGTCCTTATCAGGAATTAATGGAAGAACTCACTTTAGAAGAACATATCCACTTCCACCAGAAATTCAGAAAATTTAAGCCCCACATTACAACCGGTGAATTTTTAAAAATAACACACTTAGAACAACATCGCCTTAAATCGGTTTACCAGTTTTCATCCGGAATGAAACAAAGACTAAAACTAGCTCTTGCTATTTTATCCGATACTCCCCTCCTATTACTTGATGAACCCACCTCTAATCTGGATAACGAGAGTATTAACTGGTATAAAAATATCTTAACAACGTATTCAAACAATAGAACCGTAATTATCAGCTCCAACCACAACAGCGATGAAATATTTATCTGTAAAAAACACTTAGACATACGTGATTATAAGAATTCTTAATATTCTCCTCTACTTTTTATTTTGCCTAATTTTCGCTTCATGTTTCGGACCCAAAAATATGTTCTTAAGCGGAAAGGTCACTCCAAAAGGAAGTTTTGCAGTAGGATCGAACGTAACAGCCAATATCAGTACATCAGGAGTTTCTCAGGCCTATAAAACCATTAAGAGCGCTGCCTCTGAATACAACAATAGAGATAGTACCTTTATAGACGAACAACTCAATAATATTAGCAAAACGGCAATCGCTTATTCCATTGATCCTGTTTCGGCCGGATATGATTTTTATATTCGTTATGGCTTAGTAAAAAAGGTTGACTTGGGATACAGGTATAATAATGGCGCTCATGTATTAGATGCAAGATATCAGTTTATAGGTACAACTGGCACCTTTAATAATAACGCCGAAAATACAAACCCAAAAAGGTGGCACGGTTCTTTGGGCATTCAATATTCTTCTCAATCGAGCGGAATCCCTTTCGACTATTTTGGTTTAATAGGGCAACAATTTAATTTTAGCTTAAGCAGAAAAGACCTGTTAATTCCACTTACCTTAAGTTATGCTTTTGGACCCGAAGAGAAATATGGTGCATTTTGCTTTGGTTTGCTTTTTACCAAAACCCGCATTAAATATAGTTTTAGTCCACAAGGGATCTATCAGCTTAATCAGGGAATTCCACAATTAATCCCGGCATTTAAAGAAGACAAATCATTTATTTCGGGAGGTGCTTTTATACATCTTAAGTTTGGATTCAAATTTATATATGGTGTTTTAGGTACGGCACTTTATTATCAAAATTTCGGAAGTTTTAAATCGTTAAATCAAACCACATTTGGATTTAAGGGATTTACACTGGTTCCAAATGCAGGAATTATAATGACCAGTCCCTCTATCTTTAGAAAAAAATAAAACCACTATTATTAGGTAACTTGGTTAATGTTATATGTTTTTTTGTAAAATTTAAGCAAAAGAACATAAAATGGAACGCTTTTTGAAATTGTAAAAGAATAAACCTATAATTTATGAAAACAATAATTAGTTTGCTGGTAGTTTTGGTTATTGCCTGGAATGTGAAAGCGCAAACATTAAGAAAAATGAATAACCGAGCTTTTGAAAAAGGGGAAAAATTGACATTTAGAGTGCATTATGGAATTATTGACGCCGGTACCGCAAAAATGGAAGTTTTAGAAGAAGATAAAAAAATAGGATCTAGGTCCGTTTATCACATAGTTGGAACAGGAAATACCAATAAAGCATTTGACTTATTCTTTAAAGTAAGAGACAAATATGAAACCTTTATAGATGAGGAAGCACTTGTACCGTGGATGTTTATAAGAAAAGTTCAAGAGGGCAGCTATAACTTAAATCAGTTTGTTGTTTTTAACCAAATTAAAGATGAAGCAAAAAGCGATAAAGGGGTTTATAAAACACCGGATAATATTCAGGATCTTCTTTCCACTTATTATTATTTAAGAAATTTGGATTTTTCTAAATCTAAACCCGGTGATGTTTTTGCACAAACTGCTTTTTTAGATAATGAGGTCCATAAATTTTATTACAAATATTTAGGAAGAGAAACCATAAAGACAGAATTAGGGACTTTCAACTGCATTAAATTTTGTCCTTCGCTTTTAAAAGGGCGTGTATTTAAAAACGAAGAAGATATGGTAGTGTGGGTTACCGACGATGAAAATAAAATTCCGATAAGAGCAGAAGCCAGAATTTTAGTGGGGTCTGTTAAAATGGATTTGCAGAGTTACAGTGGAGTTAAACAACCTTTGGCAGTAGTTAGCAAAAAGTAATTATTAGAAAAAAGCATCAAAATTTGATGCTTTTTTCTTATCCAACAATTTTCAATTTCGCAAACTGTAATAATAACTGCTTATCACCTACCCCATCAAAGCTAACCGTAGCCTTAAGTTGTGGCGGTCGTCCTTCAATATTCTTAACCGTTCCCTTTCCAAATCGTTGATGCTCTACACGCATTCCAACTGATAGTTTACTGGTATCATCTCCTACAAAATCATTACCCGAATTATTAGATGGAGCTTGCTTGGCTGCATCAGTCACTTTAACTAAATTTTTAGGATGGCCTGAGGCAGTAGATTTCTTTACAGGCGCTTCAAACGTAAATGTTTTGTTGGAGCGTTTATCCCAACCGGTATATTGCTCGCGTTCACCATCAAAACCACCATTTCGTTTTGCGGGAGCAGAAATCATATTTAAATAAACGCTATCGATCTCGTCTATAAATCGGCTCGGCTCGCAATAAATTAAATTACCCCAACGATAACGGGTTTCGGCATGTGTAATGTTTACTTGCTTTTCGGCTCGTGTAAGCGCAACATAAAATAATCTGCGTTCTTCTTCTAATTCTTCGCGACTATTTAAAGCCATTTGAGAGGGAAAAAGATTTTCCTCTAATCCAACTAAATATACAAAAGGAAACTCCAAACCTTTTGCTGCGTGAATAGTCATCATCGAGACCTTATTTTTATCATCCTCATCCTCACTCTCGGCATCCGTTAATAAAGCAACATCGGCCATAAATTCATCCAAGGTTAAAAGCTTTTGCTCCCCATCTTCGTTGGCAATGGGTTTTTCGGTAAATTCCTTTATACCATTTAATAATTCCTGAATGTTTTCGTAACGACTTACCCCCTCAGGCGTTTTATCGGAATACAACTCTTTTAAAATTCCACTCGATTGAGCAATATAAGTTGCTAAATCGAATGCGTTTTTTGTTTTAAGCTGCACTGCAAAACTATGAATAAGGGTTTTAAACTCACTTAGCTTTGTTGCTGTACCCGCGTTAATCCCGTGCATGCCGGACTCTAAAGAATCCAATAAATGCATTATGCTACAATTAGACTCGGCAGCTGCAACAATTAATTTATCAACTGTAGTTTTACCAATACCCCTTGCCGGATAATTAATTACACGTTTTAAAGCCTCTTCATCATTTGGATTTAGAGTTAATCGGCAATACGCCAAAATATCTTTTATCTCTTTGCGTTGATAAAAACTCAGGCCTCCATAAATTCTATAGGGAATATTAAGCTTTCTTAGTGCTTCCTCAAACGAGCGCGACTGAGCATTTGTTCGGTATAAAATTGCAAAATCGCTTGGTTTCGCCTGTTTATTTTGTTGCGTTTCAAAAATGGAATTAGCAACAATACTACCTTCCTCATTATCAGTGTAGGCCTTTTGAACTGTTATTCTTTCCCCCTCTTCATTGCTGGTCCAAACCGTTTTTTTAATTTGTTCTTTATTATTATTAATTACACTATTGGCTGCATTAACAATAACTTTAGTAGAACGATAATTTTGTTCTAGCTTAAAAGTTTTAAAATCGGGATAATCCTTTTTAAAATTTAAAATATTTTGAATGTTTGCCCCTCGGAAGGCGTATATGCTTTGAGCATCGTCACCTACCACACAAAGATTTTCGCGTAGAGCGGCCAGTTTTTTTACTATCAAGTACTGAGAAAAATTAGTATCCTGATACTCATCAACCAAAATATAATTAAATCGGTGCTGATATTTTAATAATACTTCGGGATGATCGCGAAGTAACACATTAGTATTAAATAATAAATCATCAAAATCCATAGCAGATGCAGCCTTTAATCGCTGATTATAAATTTGATACACCTGTCCCATTTTTGGCTTCCCTGCTAATTTATCTTCATTATTAATCTCAACGTTATTTAAATAGGCTGCTGGTGAAATTAAATTATTTTTTGCTGAAGAAATTCTTCCTAACACTAAGGAAGGTTTGTAAATTTTATCATCCAATCCTTGCTCGCCCAATATGGTCTTAATTAAACTTTTACTGTCATCGGTATCATAAATAGTAAAGTTGGTTGGATAACCTATCAAATGAGCCTCTGCACGTAAAATTCTACTAAATACCGAATGGAATGTGCCCATCCAAAGATTTTTACCATTTGCACCTACAATTTTAACTATACGCTCCTTCATCTCGCGTGCAGCTTTATTGGTAAAAGTTAACGCCAATATATTAAAAGGATCTACGCCTTTATTGATGAGATGTGCAATACGATAAGTTAAAACTCTGGTTTTACCCGAACCGGCACCTGCTATAACCATAACGGGTCCCTCCGTAGCTTCAACTGCCCCTCTTTGCGACTCGTTTAGTTCGTTTAAGTATGAGAATTCCATACTCAAATTTACAAAATGAAAAAAAGGGACTTGTAGCGAAGGTGCTGATTTTTCAAGGAGTTATTAACGCTGTCAACTTGTTTTGAGTTTAAAGTTTTGAGCTTTCAAGATAATGGTTAAATATTAAAGATTTTAGAAAGTATATCCAATATAACCCAGTAAGCGCTAAGCTGAAGCCCAAGCCCTGTGCGTTGGGGCTTAGGGCGATTGTATAATTTAAATTAATACTCATACTTTTCTTATTTACTAACACTGCTCAATCTCTATGCCCCCCAGTAAGTGCTAAGCTGAAGCCCAAGCCCTGTGCGGTGGGGCTTAGGGCGATTGTATAATTTAAATTAATACTCATTTACTTTTCTAACTTACTAGCACTGCTCAATCTCTATGCGTTTGGATAGTAAACAAAGCCTGATGCTGCAGAAACCTTTCTCCCCTTCGTTTCATTCCGGCATAGGTCGGAATCTAAATAAATGCTTTTGCAGATGGAGTGTGTATTGAAGGGTTCCATAACGTTAAAAACTTTTAACTAAACCCTAAGCTCCGCCCACCTGCAACGCTTCAGCTTAGTGCTTACAAATCAAAATTATTAAAATTTCGCCCTATTAATTATTTTCATAAAGATCTTTGATTAACTGATCGTATAATTACATGAAAATCAAAAATATTATATTCACCCCTGTTAGTTGCTTATTTGTTCTTGTTTATAACAACTTACGATAAAAAGGATGGCAATTAAATGATCCTAATAATAAACTTGTTTTTCCTAAAATTTGTCCTAAAAAATTATATCGTTAAAATTTGGTTATTTATCAGCCCCCCCCCCTATATTTGTCGCCGTTTAAGTTATTGCTAGGTTATATCGGCCGTAATAACTAAGGTAATTTAAACCGTGAAACTGCGTTAAGGGAAGTGGTATCTGAAAAACTTTAAGAGTAGGAAAATTTATAATTATTTAAAATTAAAATGAAAAAACTAGAAAAATTAAACAACGAAATGTTTACTGCATTTTCAAAACATGAATTAACCAATGTAAATAAAATTTTTGGAGGTGGTAAAATTGAAACTTGTAAAGAAAATTGCCAAGATTGGAGAACAATTGATGCAAAGGAAAACTTAGATGGATACATCGAAATAACAAATAAAGATTGCAATATTTAATTAAAGATAAAATTCAAAAGCCCCTATTTTGGGGCTTTCCTTTTCTATATGATACTAATATTCAGTGATAAAACAGACTATTCAACACAATCAGTTTGTGATTGGTTGGATTCCGATAAAGTAAATTATAAAATAATTTATCCTGAACACAACATAGTTATTAATTCGTTGTTGATACTGAATAATAAAATTGAATTTGATTTTTTAATACAAAATTTGTTAAATGAAGAGATACAGGTAATTAAATTTAGTGAAATATCTTCCGTTTGGTTTCGTAGAGGTTTTTTAAATTTAAATAAAATCTATTTTAAAGAAATCGCTAGTAATTCCAAATATTTTGGAAATGAATTGTTGAATTTTCACCTAAAAGAGTATAATAGCATTACTAATTTTATTTATGAATCATTTATTAGGTATAAGAAAATATTAGGCAACCCATTTAAGTTTGATATAAATAAGTTGACCATGCTTTTAATAGCACAAGAGTGCGGTCTGTCAATCCCTAAAACGTATTTAACGAGCCAAAAAGAGTTGTTAAAACAATTTATAAAAAACTCGAAAAACGGTATAATTTCTAAAGGTATTCAAAATGGCTTCTATTTTGAAAAAGACGGAAACTTTCACACTACATATACTGAACAATTTTACAATGAAGATTTGGATAAAGTTAATGATACCTTTTTTTATTCGCTATTTCAAGATAAAATAATAAAGAAATACGAAATAAGATCTTTTTATATTGATAACCGTTTTTTTAGTATGGTTATACATTCTCAAGAGAATCCACAAACTCAAGTTGATTTTAGAAAATATGATGATATAAATCCGAATAAGGTTGAGCCTTTTTTATTACCAAAGAAGATAGAAAATAAATTAAAAAATGTTTTTAATTCTTTGAGTTTAAACACAGGATCCGTAGATATTATCGTAGACAACCATAACAATTATGTTTTCCTTGAAATTAATCCGGTTGGTCAATTTGGAATGGTGTCTGCTCCTTGTAATTATTTATTAGAAAAAGAAATTGCTAATTACTTAAAAGTAAATTAATATGGATAAATCTAAATTCTCAATTACAACACATTATATTACAAACCTATCAAAAAAGGAACATGAACAGGTACGCACTGAAAAACCAGTCACGGTTGAATATGAATTACGTGAATTAAAATCATTTATACCATTTGGCTATCATAAAGGAATTAGCAAAATGGTTAATTATCAAGAAGTAAATTTAGAGAAAGAATGAAATACATTCATTTATATGAGTTAATAAGAATAACCACAGGATTTCGACGTTCTCTAATTATGGATTTACAAACTGGCGTCCATGATTTGATTCCAAATGACTTGGCAGATATATTGTTGAGAAGAAGAAATATTGATATAGATAATCTGAAAAAAATTTATAAGCATGAAGATGATAAAGTAACATTAAATGAGTATATACACTTTCTACTTAACAAACGATACGCATATAAAACGAAAACTAAAATAAATGTTAAACAATTCCCTAGCTTAGATTTAAAATATACTTCTCCATCATTAATTGAAAATTCGATTATCGATATAGGTGAGAATATTTATTTTGAAAATATTTATGAATTTACTAGGCAATTAACAGTACTAGGATGCAAACATTTGCAAATTAGAGTTTTCTTTAACCATGAAATTGATAAAATTATAGAAGTTTTAAAAGATATACATAAAATGCCATTTAATTCAATTGAGTTATTGATTCAGCACGATGGTATTTCTAGCTACGAAAACTATATTAACTCTTTTAAAGATTTTGCTAAATTAAAATATACTATGATTTTTGGTAGTCATATGGATAAATATATTGAAAGTAAAAAGGAGAATAATATGGGTAACATTGTTTTTCTGAAACAAAGATTAAGTGGATGTGGTATGTGTGGCAAGATTAGTCCTGACTATTTTACAGTTAATTCTGCATTTTTTAGAGAATCTTTGATAAATAACACTTGTTTAAACAAAAAGATTTCTTTAGATATTAATGGTGATGTCAAAAATTGCCCAAGTATGCGAGAAAGTCACGGAAATATACAATATGTCAATATTTATAATGTTATAGAAAAGGAATCATTCAATAAATTTTGGAAAATAAGCAAAGACAAAGTTAAGGTATGTAATGTTTGTGAATTTAGAAATGTCTGCTCTGACTGTAGGGTGTATTTAAACGATCAAAATGATATATATAGTAAACCTCTAAATTGCAAATACGATCCTTATAACCCATTTGAATTTAAATGAAAAAACATGTTTTATTTATCATTTTAAATTGGTTTTGTGTTATTAATTTATATGGACAAAATGACACAATTTCAAATTTTTTAAAACTTAAATATAAGGCAAATAGTTCTGTGTCGAATTATAATCTGGCCTGCTTGTATGCTCAAAACAATTTTGTTGATTCCGCTTTTAAGTATCTAAATTATTCTATTGATTTAGGAGAAAAAGATGGATATGCTTTGTATGATTCTGACCTAATCCTCTTACATAGTGATACGCAATGGATTGCTATTAGAAATAAAATCAATTCAATATTTCTTAATGAGAATGCTTGCACAGACACGGCTACTTTGTTAAAATTGCGGGAATTTTTCTTAATAGATCAATCTTTAAGATATGAGTTAGAAATGGAAAATTTCACTTTAGAAGCAAAAAGCAAGTTTAATTTGCTGGACTCAATTAATATATATTCTTTAGATTCATATTTAGATAAATCTACTTTGCCCACTAAAAAAGAAATTGGAGAGCAAGGAATGAATTATATGTTTATGTTTTTACTTCATATATCATATGCTTTAAAATTGAAATATGAACCATATTTCTTAAACAGATTAAAGAATGGGGATTTTAATTTAAAACAAAAAGCTTTTTTCGTTGATAAAATGTTAATATCTCAAGGTAAAAAACAAAGATATGGCACTCAATTAGAATTTGTAAGGAGTGAGAACAGAATAAGAATGAAACAAGTGGAGAATATTAATAATTTAAATATTCTTAGAAAAGAAATGGGCTTGGAGTCTATTGAAGATTATTTGAATTGGAATAATGCGACTATAGAATAATAACTTTGAAATTACTTTTCCCGTTTTATTTCCAACTTGACTATATGGATTGTGGAGCAACTTGCCTCCCCCCCAGTAAGCGCTAAGCTGAAGCCCAGGCCCTGTGCGGTGGGGCTTAGGGCGATTGTATAATTTAAATTAATACTCATTTACTTTTCTAACTTACTAGCACTGCTCAATCTCCATGCGTTTGGATAGTAAACAAAGCCTGATGCTGCAGAAACCTTTCTCCCCTTCGTTTCATTCCGGCATAGGTCGGAATCTAAATAAATGCTTTTGCAGATGGAGTGTGTATTGAAGGGTTCAATAACGTTAAAAACTTTTAACTAAACCCTAAGCTCCGCCCACCTGCAACGCTTCAGCTTAGTGCGTACTATGGGGTACTATGGGTGTTGGGCAACTTGTTTGAAAATGATTGCCCCCCAGTAAGCGCTAAGCTGAAGCCCAAGCCCTGTGCGGTGGGGCTTAGGGCGATTGTATAATTTAAATTAATACTCATTTACTTTTCTAACTTACTAGCACTGCTCAATCTCCATGCGTTTGGATAGTAAACAAAGCCTGATGCTGCAGAAACC